>Ga0208940_1000366_pt1 | contig 58375 bp, 41 predicted proteins | sample AD_JPNNA6_MetaG_FD_184445 | JGI IMG/M metagenome (GOLD analysis project Ga0208940, IMG submission 184445) | Active sludge microbial communities of municipal wastewater-treating anaerobic digesters from Japan - AD_JPNNA6_MetaG (SPAdes) (version 2) | ecosystem: Engineered > Bioreactor > Anaerobic... | reverse complement strand
GATCTGGATGCTGAAATCGTATCTGGATGAATTGGAGAACGAACAGACCCTTGCAGAAAAACGAAGGGTCGGATAGGCTAAAACAATGGAGCCGCTATGAACCTTCAACTACGGCTGGGACATAATCAACAAAATTTCGATCTTCAACGGTTGAGAATTTCACCAAAGAAGGAGACGAAGACCGGATCGCCGGAAAACGGTACCTGACCATGAATGCGGAAAAGGAGAACGTGGATCCTACCGTCAATTCAAACAAAAAGAGAATTTACAGAAAAACTGTTGCTTAATCCATTTTCTTCCGGCGTATACGGCGTTATAAATTCCTGCTGCAGGCCGCAGTCTTTCGCTGTACCGCGATACAGCTTCGAGCCGAACACCAGGCCGTTATTGTGGCGAAGCATCAACCCGGCCGTTGCAGAATCCGTCCAAATCTGATAGACTCCTCGCATAATGGAAAATCGGCCGGCAAAGATAAACGGCCGCAGCAAAAGGAAAACCAAAACAAAACCGGAAACTCTTGTACAAACCGACGGCAGACAGAACCCAAAGGCCTGCGATGTCCCGACAAAAAAGAAAATCCCCCTGGCCCGACCGCCGGAAAGCCGCCCAGCCCCCTTCCGCCGTACCGCAGCGGAAAGCCATTCTCCAGCCGGCTTCGGCCGCCCAGATAATACTGCTGCTGTTCGGGGTTTCCCTGTCGATCCTCTATTTCGGCCACCAGGCCGTTCCCAACTCCGACTTCCCCGCCTTCGTCAAAACAGCCCAAGACATTCTTCATTTTCGTCTGCCTGCCAGCTTCAAGCGTCTGCCCGGGCTGGGTCTGCTGCAGATTGCGCTGAGCTGTTTCGTGAAAGGCCCCTGCCCGATTCTGACGGCCGGTTTGCTGCTGAATGCCATTCTTTATCCGCTTTGCGGCTGGCTGCTGTTTCGCATCGCCCAGCGCATCCTCGGTCGAGGGGCTTTCTGGTTTGCCCTGGCGGCGCTGGTCAATCCTTTTGTTCTTGCGTGGCTGGTGCATCCTATCGCCGAGATTCCCCTGATTTTCTTCTTTCTTCTCACTTTTTATCTGCTGTTTGAAAAGGGCCGATGGGCCTATGCGGCCGCCTTTGCCGCCAGTATGATTCGCTACGAGGGAGCTGTGCTGATTGCCGTGGTCTTTGTTTGGGACCTGCTTGCCCATCGCACCCTTCGCCAACGGCTGCTGTCGGCGGGCCTTGCTTTCCTTGCCGGCCTGCCGGTGTCCCTTTGGATACTTGGACAAATCCTCTCTCACAAGGGCGGCGGCGGAGATTATCTGAGCAGCTACCGGGCCGCCGCTGAAGGTGAGGCCATGGTCTTCGGCCAATTCGCCCGGCTGCTTCAGCAGGTTACAATCGGCCCTTATTTCCAGCCGAATCCGGCTTCCTCAAGCCCGCTGGTCTGGCTTAGCAGTATCCTCTTGTGGGTCGGCCTACTTGCCGCCGGCTTCTTTGCCGTGTGGAAGAAACATCCTCAACTGATCGCCATTTTTTCTTTTACGGCCATTTACTTTCTGCTGCATGCGGCCCGCACAGGAACCCGCCCGCGCTATGCCGCCCCCATCGCGTGGCTGGTTTTTCTGCTTTGGCTTTATGGGTGCAGTCAGATTTGGCATCTGTTTCGGCAGAAAATCACTATTCCCAAACCAGCTCTTCTGATCCTGCAGGGGCTGATTTGTCTGGTCTGTCTTTGTGCCGCTTTCAGCCGGCTCGAACCACTTGCGCAAATGCAAAAATATAGTCCCCGTTCTGCGCCCATTCCGTGGATAGGTCTCGGCGCGGCTGTTCTTTTTGGAGCAATAGAACTTCTGTTCAGCCAAAAACGGGATGTCGGCTGGACAGCGGCTGTTCTTGGCGTAACATGTTGGGCGCTGTTTGCCAATCAGGCCTATCTTATCCAGAATCTCGGAAATGGCGCGGTTGACCAGGAATTCAAGGAGTTGGCGATATGGTATCTAAAGAACGCCTCCAAGGATGAGAAACTGGTCACGACGATGCCCCATCTTCTTGAGCTTTTTGCGCCAGGGGTGTCTGCAAATTTTGTACATACCCGAAATATTGCCGGCAGCACACCCGAGGAGTTTGTTGAAGACTGCCGGCGAAAAAAAATTACCTATCTTGCTTGGGACTCCCGTTTAGGGCTGGCTTTTCAGAACAGTTATTACAAACTCTATGGGCTGGACCGAATTGCATACCTCGGCCCCCGGCTCCAAAACGGAAACAAACTCGTGATGCCCCCCTCCAAAAACGGCCCCTTCGAACTGGTCGAGACCATCCGTAACCCCGTGTATCCACAACGGTTTATATTAATCTACCGGCTGAGTCCCTCCTCAAATTGACCGGCTGACTTTCTCAAAGGACGCTGCGAACTTCGTGCCAAAAAAGAAAACCGGAGCGGCACTTCATCGCTCCGGCTCAATTTCATAAGTCTTGTTTTATAAGCAACTTATAAGCCGTATAGTCCGATAAGAAGCCCAAAAAACCTCTTCTAATCGACCGCCACGACTTCCTTCACTTCCGGCACCCGCTGCTTGAGCAAACGCTCCACGCCCATTTTCAGCGTCGCCCGTGCCCCCGGACAACCGCGGCAGGCCCCCTGCAGCCGCACCCGAACTTTATGATCTGCATCAACTCCTACCAGTTCGATATCCCCGCCATCATTTTGAAGCATCGGACGAACCGATGCGATAACTTCGGCTACCTTTGATTCAAAACTCTTTTGGCCGCAACCACATGTATCACACATCTAAGTATTCTCCAAATGGTTTATTCTTGTTCCATAGTGGGTATTGTACCCATCTTCATAACCGGATACAACCTTTTTTGAAAAAACTGCAACCCCTTTATTTAGAACATGTTATGAATCATTAAACAAAAAAACCGGTTTGTCAAAACCAGTTTTATTTTATACGCCGCCCTCCCGGCTGAAGGTCTATTCAAAGACCCCTTCCGTTCCCATTGTTCATCCCGCAAATCCGCAAAGATTTAGACGCTCGGAGTGACATTCCCCACTGCGTTGCCGACACGCATCATCAGCTCTTCCCAGGAGATGCAATCGTCAGAAACCAGATACACCTCTGAATCATTGCCAATCAGAAAAATCTTAAACTGGCCTGGGTAAATATTGAATTTTTCGCGGAAACGGGCACATCTGTCGTCAGAAAGGTCAGACTTACCGATCCGTCCGGGCCCCTGCTCAAAGACCTCTGCCACCGTCAGACGGCAATCCTGCATTGCCAGGCGAATACTCTCGAGCTGCTCGACCTGCATCTGGTAGTAGCGATGGTCCGGCGAAGGAGAAAAAATAATGAGCAGGGGGGCCTGACCTTTCAAATCGCTGAGCCGTGGTCTTGGTATCATCATATCGACTCCTTTCTCTGAACGACACGGCATCACCCTCTACGACTACTCCGGATACTACGAAAGAAAACGCAAAAAGTCAAGGAAAAAAGGAATTTTATAGGACAAAAATCGTTTTTTGAAAACCGCCATCCTCTGGGAAGTTCGTGTTCCGCTTCCGCTTCCGCTTCAAACAAATGTTTCAAACACACGGGGGTCGGCTTGAAAACAAAAAAGCCGCCTTTTCAATCCTGAAAAGGCGGCTTTCAAATCCCGACAGCCAATATCTCTTTCAACTACATTACTTAGGCTCAAACTCCGCATCAATCACATCATCGGGTCCACCCTTGCGGCGAACTTCTCCCTCCGGAGGCGGCGGTGTATGTCCTGAGGCGGTTCCTGCTGAACCGGCCGCGGAGGTCTGTTTTTTGGCTGCTTCTTCATAGAGGACCTTGCCCAGTTCCTGGACCTCCCTGTTGAAGTTGTCCAGTGCCCGACGAATGACCTCTCCGTCGTCGCCCTTAATGGCCTCTTTGAGGTTGTTCATCGCCGACTCAATCTTTGCCCGTACATCGGTCGGCACTTTGTCTCCGAAGTCCTTGAGCTGCTTTTCGGTCTGATAAATCATCTGGTCGGCCTGGTTTTTCATTTCGATGACTTCACGGCGTTTTTTATCTTCCGCGGCGTGAAGTTCGGCTTCTTTGGCCATCCGTTCGACTTCTTCCTTGCTCAGACCGGAGCTGGACTGGATAACGATTGACTGCTCTTTTCCAGTGCCGAGGTCTTTGGCAGAGACATTCAGAATCCCATTGGCGTCAATGTCGAAGGTGACCTCAATTTGAGGCACTCCACGAGGCGCCGGGGGGATTCCCGTCAGCTGGAACCTGCCGAGGGTTCGGTTATCTCTGGCAAATTCACGCTCTCCCTGCAGAACATGGATATCCACACTGGTCTGGCTGTCCGTGGCTGTGGAGAATATCTCCTTTTTGCTGGTAGGAATTGTAGTATTCCTTTCGATCAGCTTCGTCATTACACCGCCGAGAGTTTCCACCCCCAAAGACAGCGGGGTAACATCGAGCAGGAGGATATCCTTGACCCCCGCATCGCCAGCCAGCACCGCTCCCTGAATGGCGGCACCAATTGCGACCACTTCGTCAGGGTTCAGACTCTTATTGGGCTCTTTCTTGAAGATTTCGCGGACAATCTGCTGGACCTTGGGGATTCGGGTTGAACCGCCGACCAGCAGGACTTCATTAATCCCTTCCGGTTTGAGTTTTGCGTCTTCCAATGCCCGATAGCACGGCGCTTTGAGCCGCTCAAAGAGATGGTCGCACAAGGCCTCAAACTTGCTGCGGGTGATGGCAATGTTGAGATGCTTAGGCCCATGCTGATCTGCCGTAATGAAGGGCAGATTGACGGTGGTTTCCATCTGGGTACTCAGTTCGCACTTGGCCTTTTCCGCGGCCTCTTTGAGCCGCTGGAGGGCCATTGGGTCCTGCCGCAGGTCAATGCCTTCTTTCTTTTTGAACTCGTCGGCCAGATAATTAATCAGGACTTCATCAAGGTCATCGCCTCCCAGGTGAGTATCGCCGTTGGTACTGAGAACCTCAAAAACATTATCTCCGATATCGAGAATTGAAATATCAAACGTACCGCCGCCAAAATCAAAGACAGCAACTTTTTCATTTTTCTTCTTTTCCAGGCCGTATGCCAAAGCCGCGGCCGTAGGTTCATTGATGATTCGCGCCACTTTCAGCCCTGCAATCTCTCCGGCGTCTTTAGTGGCCTGACGCTGGGAGTCGTTAAAATAGGCCGGCACAGTAATGACGGCCTGGGTAACTTTTTCCCCAAGATAGTCCTCCGCTGTTTTCTTGAGTTCTTGGAGAATCATTGCGGATATTTCCGGTGGAGTATATTCTTTATCCCGTACCCTTACCTTTACCAATTCTCCCGGCTTGCCGACAATCGTATAAGGCACCATCTTTTCTTCCGCAGCAACCTCTTCGTAGCGGCGCCCCATAAACCGTTTAATGGAGAAGATGGTATTTTTTGGGTTTGTTATCTGCTGGTGTTTTGCGGCCTGTCCCACCAGCCGTTCTCCTTTTTCTGTAAACGCAACTACAGAAGGGGTCAGGCGGCTTCCGCTGGAATTAATCAACACCTTTGGGGTGCTTCCTTCCATCACCGCCACGACTGAGTTGGTTGTCCCCAGGTCAATGCCGATAATTTTTGCCATATTTCAATCTCCTTTTGATTATAAGTTTCAAAAATTCCGTATAAGATGGGTGGTGCAAAGCATGTGCCAGGTAGGATTAGAAATCATATCCTCTTGTTATAGAATGACTTACGATTATTCACACCAAAAAGTCTTATGTCAATTTGGCAGAACCTTGATAGAAATATCTTGATTTGCGAGTCAAAAATGGCTTAACTATCTGTTTGAACCAATTTAAATAGGAGGAACTTATGAAAAACTGCGCCGCCGCTTCCCGTATTCTGTTTACTCTTTTTTTGCTGTTTGCCTCCAGAATTGTTTTTTCAGGATCTGCTGCTCCGCGGGCACAATCTCAGGACCCCACCGACGAAATCACCCAGTTGCTCCAGAAAGGGCAAGATGTCAACGCACAAGATGAACAGGGCCGTACCCCTCTTTTTTTGGCCGTACAGGCCAATAATGAAAAACTTGTTCAGACAATCCTCCGATTTGATCCTGATACGAATATTGCCTCCAAAGACGGACAGACGCCTCTGCATATAGCCGCTTCCAATGGAAATATTGAAATTGCCAGTCTGCTCGTCTCCAAAGGCGCCAATCTGCAATCCGTAAACTCAAAAGGACGAACCCCTCTGTACTTGGCTGCCGTCGAAAACCATCCGGATATGGTTAAGTTTCTTCTGAGTATGGGAGCCGACTCGAGGTTCGGCGATGCGAATCAATGGCTGCCGATTCATGGAGCAGCCGCAAAAAACCTGCCTGAAATCATCCGTCTGTTTCTCGAAGCGGGCCTTCACCCTGACACCCCCAATCCTCGGAATGGATGGACCCCGCTTCAGTGTGCGGCTTCCGAGGGGGCCCTCGAGGCCTGCCAGTTTCTGCTCGAGCAGGAAGCCGACCTCAATCGGGCCAACCGTTATCGGTGGACCGCCCTGCATATCGCGATTGATCACAACAAAGGCAATGTCGTCGCCTGGCTGCTTTCCAAGGGGGCCGACCCCAATCGATATAACAACAATGCACACACCTGCCTCCATCTTGCTATCCAGAAAAAAAATAAAGAATTTGTCGCCCTTCTGCTTGAGCACGGCGCCGATCTGACAGCGCTCGATGGAAAAGGGCGGCTACCCATCAATCTGGCCGTATCTGCGCAGGATGCCGAATTGATTCAACTGCTTACCGCCAAAGGGGCCTCGCTCAATGCAATTAACGGTAACGGGAAATCAGTTTTAGCAGATGCCCTTTATGAAGCATCCGATCGGATATTTGCTTTTCTTCTTCAGCAGGGGGCCGACCCTAATATTCCTCTTCTTCGAGATAGTTCTTATTCTCTGATCAAGTATGCCGGGATGGAACTGCCGGCCAAGAAAGAGATGATTTTACGATATAACCCGCGAGAGGTTCCCTATGTGCTCCAGCCGCCCGCCTGGATTCCGGAAAAGTTTAAGACGAAAGATGCCTGGGACAATCTGACCGTCAACACACAGCATCCGGAATGGCAGAGTTTTCTGGATTCCCTTTCGGAGCAAAAGGTAAACCCATTCGCTTTGGACCCAGACGGATACACCCTTCTGCACTGGGCAGCCGAACAGGAAATCGAAACCATGATTGAATGGCTCCTCACCCGCGGAGTGAATATCAATGTCCGCTCACCGCTCGGCGAAACCCCTCTGCATCGGGCGGCTTTCAAAGACGCAGAGGAAGAAATTCTCACCCTTCTGGTCAGCTGCGGAGCCGATGTGAATGCAAAAGACCGCTTTGGAAATACCCCCCTGCATCTGGCGGCGCAAGGCGGCAGAAGAACGGCCGTCAAATTTCTTCTGGGGCACGGTGCCGATGTCAATGTCCAAAACTCTTTCGGGAGAACTCCGCTGCATTATGCCTGTGAGGTTTCCTCCATCCAGCATCTGGAAAGCTGCGAGATTCTTCTTCAAGCCAATCCGGATATCACGCTGGCGGATTTGCGGGGGGATACCCCTTTGCATATTCTCTGCTCCAATACCATGGATACAGGGGCCTTAGGGATTCTGAAAAAGATGACAGCACGAGCGACTGACATCAATCAGCCGAATGGAGTCGGAGAATATCCTATCCATATCGCCGTCCAATCCGAGCAAATCATTCGCTGGCTGCTTGAAAAGGGAGCAGACCTGGAAGCCCGCGATCGTTACGGCCGGACGGTTTTGCATTGGGCGGCATCTCGGAACAACCCTTCTCTTTGTCAATTTCTGCTGGATGCCGGGGCTGATGTCAATGGAACGGATTACCTGGACCGGACTGCGCTTCATGAGGCCGCTCAGTGCGGAAATACAGAAATCCTGACAACCCTGCTGAAGGCCGGTGCGAATCCAGATTCTCGGGATATTCAAAACAAGACTCCGCTTCAAATCGCTCAAGAGGCCAAGCAAGCCAAAGCCGCTGCCGTGCTCGAATCTTTTTCCAAACAAACATCGAGCCGTCAGCAAACCGTTGAGCAAATCCAAAGAGAACAGGAAAAAGAACGGCAGGCCGAAAGGGACGCAGAACGAGCCGAATGGGTTCAAAAAGCGGACTCAGAAATTCATCGAGCTGTTCTGCTCAATGACCCAAAACGATTGGAAAATCTTGTTCAAAACGGTGCCGATCTGAATGCCGTCTGCAAACTCTTTTTGGGGCAGATGTTCACTCCGCTGCAAACGGCAGTGTATCTAAACGACCTGCCGATGGCTCGCCGGCTTATCCAACTGAAGGCCGATGTCAATTATCGCCGTCCTCCGGACCAATGGACCGCTCTGCATTTGGCAACGCAGCTGGGATTGCTGGATATGGTCAAACTGTTGGCGGACGCGGGGGCCGACCTGCGGGCTGAAGATGCCAGCCAAAACACGCCATTTTTCACCGCCGCCATCTTCGGAAAGAAAGAACTCATCCTCTTTTATCTCCAAAACGGATTTCGCGTCGATGAGCTCCACCCGAAAACCGGCGAAACGGTGCTTCATAAAGCCGCCTACAATCACGGCCCCATCCAATTTTTTCTGGACTTAGGAGTCCCTGTCAATGCTCGCGACAATGGGGGTTTTACTCCGCTTCATGAAGCCGTTGTCCTGTACGACAACCCATCGAAGCTCCGTGTGCTGGTGGATTATGGGGCCGATGTCAATGCCGCCTCCAATTCCGGCATCACGCCTCTTCATCAGGCCGCCCGTTTCGAAAATATTCATTCCATCGAATTTCTCCTTCAGCATGGCGCCAATATTCACGCACAGGAACACAAAGGTAATACGCCGCTTTTCTGGGCTCCGGCTCAAAAAGACCTGTTTGAACTGTTTCTAAAATATGGGGCAAACCCGAATCAGCAAAATCAAGAGGGCTTTACCCTTCTCCATGCTCTCCTGGACAGAGACAGTTTTTCGTCTCAGAAAGCAGACATTCTGACCCTGCTGCTCGATGCCGGCGCTGATGTGAACAAAACGGATAACGAGGGGCAGACCCCCCTCTTTTATGCCGTTCGCCGTGGTCAGGAAGAGTGCCTGCGAATCCTTCTGGAGGCCGGAGCCAACCCGAATCATTTTGACAAATATGGACGAACGCCGCTTTGGAGTGCTTGCTCGAAAGCCAATCCGCAGGCGGTGAAGATCCTTTTGGAATATGGGGCCGACCCTGCCCTAAAAAACGAATCCGGAAAGACCCCATTCGAAACCGCTTTAATCCCGGAAGAGGACAAAGAGATCATCAACAAAGAAATTCCGCCGGAAATCTTTCAATTGAAGTAAGACCGGCAGCACGGAGGCAAACGATGCTGTCAGGAAAATAAACTTTTCAGGAGAAATGACAATGAAGCCAATCTCTTTCTTCTTCAGTTTTTTGGTGCTGATGTTCGTTTGGGGTGTTGGGGGTTTCGCCCAGACAGCCAGCCAATCAGAACCACCCGCCTCCGCCACGGAAAATCAGGAAAAAACCTTCGAAACGGATGTTTTTCAGACAGACCTCGGAGCTCTGACCATTACCTTCATCGGGCACGGGACGCTGATGATGGCCTGCGGCGGCAAGGTGATTCATATTGACCCCTGGACGAAGCTGGCCGATTACTCCAAACTGCCCAAGGCCGATCTGATTCTGATTACCCACGAGCACCCCGACCACTTTGATGAGCAGGCCATCCGCATTCTGCGAAAAGACAGCACGGCTGTTGTTTTGCCCGAAATCTGCAAGGAGACTATTGCCGACGGTCTGGTGATGAAGAATGGGGAAAAGAAGAAGATTCTTGGATTGGAAATTGAAGCGTTGCCGGCCTACAATTTTGTCCATAAGCGGCCGGACGGGCAGCCGTACCATCCGAAAGGACGCGGCAACGGCTATCTTATCACTTTCGGGAAAACACGTGTTTATGTCGCCGGCGATACGGAAAATATCCCTGAGATGCAGCATCTTAAGGATATTGCCGTTGCCTTTCTTCCGATGAATCTGCCCTATACGATGACGCCGGAAATGGCTGCGGCGGCCGCGCGGATGTTTTATCCGAAGGTGCTTTATCCCTATCATTATGGGCAGACCGACCCGCAGGAGCTGGTACGTCTGCTGGCCGGGGAAAAAGCCATCGAGGTCCGCATCCGGAAAATGTCGTAAGGGACGACTGCCGACTATCTTCTTGCCAGCAGGTCGCGAATTTCTTCGAGGAGGATTTCCTGTCGGCTGGGGCCCGGCGCGGGAGCGGCTTCTTCCTTCCTCTTGGCCATATTGATGACCTTAATCAGGGCAAAAATGGCAATGGCAACGATGAAGAAATTAATCAGTGTGTTGAGGAACATTCCGTAGTTGATTTTGACTGCTTCGCTGATGACCTGGCCCGTCTCGGAAACCACCCTGTCTTTGAGGGTAATGGAAAACTGGGAAAAATCCATCTGCCCGAGCAGCATTCCGAGCGGCGGCATCATCACATCATTTACGAGTGAGTTGACAATTTTGCCGAAGGCCCCGCCGATGATGATGCCGACGGCCATGTCAATCACATTGCCCCGCATGGCAAACGCCTTGAATTCGCTCCACAGACTCATTGAACCGCCCTTTCGAAAAAGATGTCTTTGCCTCCGTTTAAAAGCTGACGCTTACTTTATACAAAACCTATCCGGCTTAGGAAAATCAAATCTTTTCGGCTCGGGCTGATCGCTCGCTACCGACAAAACCAGTTGGAGTTCGCTTCTGTTTTTCGTAAGGCCGCAGCCCTCAGGGGCTATTCAAGGCAATAAAAAAGGCGGTCTGAAGACCGCCTTAACTGTCTGTGTGTTCAACGTGGAAAAGCAGGGTCATTTGCTTCCGGACCAGCCGCCCAGCAGACCGAATTTGCGAAACAAAGATTTGGTTTTTTCGTCCGGTTCCGCCGGCTGTGCCGGTGCCGGCTGGGCCGATGCCGGCTGAGCCGGCTTGGCAGGTCTGGCCGGAATCGGCGGCACCGCGACGGGCGCTGGTTTGGGGGTGGGGATCTGCTTTTGATAGCCCTTTACTTCCTGCTCTTCAAGGAATTGCCAGACCGCCGCGCGGGTCTGCCGTTCGGCGGCAGGCTTGCTGGTCCAGGAAATTTCCGGTGAAGCAGAATCGTCGGCCGCCGGTACGGTTGTCATGCTCGGTGCAGGTGAATCATTCGTTTGTTTCTGTTCGCGAAGCAGACGAATTGTTTCGTGCGCTCTGCGCAGGTTTTCTGTTTGTTCCATCAGTTGATTGCGAAGTGCCGCAATTTTTGCCTCGGCCGATTCTTCTGCCGATGACGGCGTTCGAAGCGGATGCTCCAGCGAGGGAGTCTGCTTTGAGGCACTCTCTGAGGGCGGGGTCGGCTGCGCTGAAGCGGACTCGGCGGGCTTGGGCGGCTCGGAGGGGTGAATCAGCGGCAGGTCCCAAATGCCTTCGGACTGCCGGCTGAGAATTTGCAGCTGACGAGCAAACTCGACATGTTTGCTGAGCTGCTTGTGCACGGCTTCGAGTTCCGCCGTCTGTCGGGCCAGCATTTGTTCCATGGATTCGATATAGCGTCGGGCTTTCTGGAGCTGGCTTTGCGTTTCGGCCAGCTGGTTTACGGATTCCTGCAGCTGCTCCACCTGGCGTCGAAGGGTCTGGTTGTCTTCTTCGCAGCGGCTCAGCCGGGCCTGCAGGTCTGCCGCCTGTTCCTGAGTGTGCTGGAGGGATTCACGGAGCTGATTATTTTCCTGATGCCGCTGGGCACTGAGCTGTTCAAACTCCTGCGCCCGGCTAGAGACTTCGGCCAATTTTCGGGTGAGCTGCTCGATCTGCTCATCGCGCTGGCGGCACTGCTTGTCGAATTCCTGCTGGCGAAGTTCCATTTCTTCGAGCAGCTGCTCATAGGACTGACGGGCCTGCTCAATGGTGCGGTTGTGGGAGTCAATCTGCCGGAGGAGGTGCTCTTCCTGCTGCTGCATCTGCGTCATCTGGAGGGTTTTCTGCTCCAGTTTTTCCTGCAACTGCTCCAGGTTGCGGCGGGTCTCCTGTTCGGCGGCGGCGGCCCGTTCGATGAGGCGGTTCTTTTCCTCCAGCCGGAGCTGCAAATCTTCCCAATCCCGCTGGAGCTGCCGGCGGGCCTGCTCGGCGGCCAGATATTTGGTTTCAAATTCCTCCAGCGATGCGAGCTGCTTGCGAAGGGCAACTTTCTCCTCGAGTACCTGCTGGAGACAGGTTCGCAGGTCTGCCGCTTCGGCTTCAAGCCGGCTTATCTGCTCTTGAGCGAGGGTGCGAGTGCTTTCGTGCATCTGAAGTTTCTGCTGGGCCTCCTGAAGGGCCTTGCGAAGCTGGTCGGCTTCCTGCTGACGGCGCAGCGATTCTTCGCGCAGGCCGGCCAGATAAGAGCGGTTCTCTTCGAGCTGCCGAGCGGCATTTTGGGAAGCATCGGCCTGCTGCTGGAGGCGTTCCTGAAGCTGCTGTTTTTCCTGTTCGAGCAGCCGGCGGGCCTGTTCGGACTGGTGAAGCTGGGCCGTGAGATTGCTGCAGAGCGTCCGCTGTTCCTGAAGGTCGGTCTGGAGGGCGGCCTGCTGAAGAGCGGCCTGCTCCTGAACATTGCGGAGCGTCTCTTCGAGCTGATGAATTCGGCCGCGGGCCTCTTCCAGTTCCCTGCTGAGGTGCTCGATTGTCTGCTGACGTTCCTGGGCCTGGGTCTGGTGTTGGCGGAGGGAAGCGATGGTTTCCCGGGCCTCGAGCAGCTGCTGACGAACGGCAGCCAGTTCGGCGGCTTGCTGCTGCTGGGTAGTTGTGAGCAGTTCCTGCTGGTGCTGAATGGTCTGGCGGGCCTGCTGAAGTTCCTCTTCCTTTTGCTGAAGCTGCCGGCGGAGCTGAACGGTCTGGTGCTGCTGTTCGCGCAGCTGGTAAAGTTCCTGCTCGTCGCGTCCGCTTTGAGCGATCCTTTCCTCCAACTGTCGGGTCGCCTCTTCCAGCCGAAGTTTCATTGCGGCATATTCTTCCTTCAGGCGGCTGTTGGTTTCCTGCAAATCATCCACTTCAATTATCAGCTGGTCGCGCTCCTCGGCGATTCTCTGGAAGAGTTTCTCCTGCTCGATGAGTTTCTGCTGGAGACGGCCTGTCTGCTCTTCTGCGGTCTGACGCTGCCGGCAGAGCGCCTCTTCGAGGGTGCGGGCGGCCTGTCGAACATGGGCCAGTTCTTCCTCGAGCTGATGAATCCGCGATTGCTGCTGGGCCGAATGATTCTGGAGCACCTGCATTTGTTCGACCTGCTGGTCGGTCATTTCCTTCTGCAGACGAGTTACATCGAGCCGGCTGGTCAGTTCGGCCAGATGTTCGCGGAGGGTTTGATTTTCCTCCTCGAGCTGCCGGCAAGTCTGCTGGAAGTGTTCGAGTTGGCCGGTCTGGTCCTGATGGCGACCGAGCAGTTCTTCAAGGCGGGCTTCGAGACGAGCCATCGCCGCCTGCTTTTCTTCAAGAACGGCCTGCTTTTCGCGCAGGGCTGCATCCATAGCATCCTGCTTGCGGTCGGCCTCGAGCTGGTGAATCTGGGCGGCTTCTTTGAGATGAAAGAGCTGAGCCCGGGCCTCCTCGAGCTGCCGGCTAAGCTGCTCAACGGTTTGATGCGTCTGCATGGAGTCGGCCTGACGAGCCCGCAGGTTTTCAATCTCCTCGGCCTGGCGGGACTTGTCGGCCTGAAGCATTTCAAACTCGCGGGCCAACTGGGCAATATAGGCATCCTGGGAGGCACAGGTCTGCGACAAGTTTTCTTTTTGAAGTTCGAGTCTGGCCGCCCTCTGCTGCGCCTGCTGGAGCTGCTCTTCGAGCAGAGCGATGCGATCGGATGCTTCGACAGTTTGTTCCGCCGAGGAGTGGGCAGGTTCGCTCATCCAATCCATTGCCTGACTGAGGCGGCTTTTTCGGCTCATAATTTCTTTGGTATCCATCCGCATGCCCTCACACAAAATCCATTTTGGCGCTCGTCCGATAACTCAAACGGCGATGTTTGATACAGTCTTGATATTACTGTATCTTTCGCCGTTCGGCGGTCAGGAACATTAATTCCCTGGGCAGTTTTTTTGCAGTGTCCGATAACTATCGCAACTGCGTCCGATAACCCCTGCGGGGCACAACGGCTACAGGGCGGGAATCAGTTTTCGGATGCGTGTTTGGTCAGGAGTGGGGAAATCCTCGGGCACGCCGGTGTTGGCGACAGAGCCGCAGGCGGCCCATTCGGCACCGCGCTGGAATGTGACGATAAAGCCGACACAGCTCATCGAAGCAACATCATGGCCGAGGGTGGTATGAAAGATTCGTCCTTTGCCGTAGGTGATGGTAAACAGACAAAGTTCATCGCGTCCGGTGCCGTGCTGCTGGGGGCTTTGCCAGCCGGTGGCCAGCACGTTCAGGTTGACAGCGGGTCCGCGCAGTTTGCTGTAGAGTTCGTCGCAGCAATGAAGCCACTTTTCGGGAAGGCCTGCGGTAATAGGATGATTGGGGCTGCGGATGGTCACCAGCCAGTCGGCCTTTTCGCCGTGATAGCCCGCCGGGCCTGGGGAGTCATCGTAAACCAGTTTGCCGTTTTCCCACCACACCATCGGGCCGGCCTTTTCATCGCGTCCGCCCCAGCCGCCCAATCCGATCATTTCATTCCATTCAGGCCAGTCGGGAAAGGCGTTGTCGGCTGCATGCACCACCACCAGGCCGCCGCCCTGCTGGATGAAGTTGACGAAGTCGCGGCGGGTTTTTTCGGGCCAGGGGTCGCCTTCATAATTCATTATGATGACCTGATAATCAGCAAAGGCGGGGCAGAAATCATCGTTGGGCCGGCCTTTGGGGGGAAAGGTAAAAACATCGACGACAAATCGTCCGGAAGATTCGAGGATAGTTTTCATGGCGGGGGTGGTTTCCTGCCATTTGTGGCCGGCAAAAACCATCTGGCCGTCGAGAATGAGGGCTTTGAGTTTGGCCGGCGTCGGGGAAGGATTCATCGGCTCATCCTGCTGAGCCCAAACCGCCGTATCAAGACATAACAAGGCCAGAATTGCACTAAGAGTTCCTGCGAGCAAAAGTCTGCGTTTTGCCATCTGTCTGCCTCCCAAATTTGAAGGATAGGACTGTCTGCTTTGAGCATATAGGAGGTAATTCTAACATTCTGTCCGCCGGAGGGAAAGAAAAAACCCCATTTCCTAAGTTGGAAATGAGGTTTTTTCAAATGGGCGGTACAGGACTTGAACCTGTGACCCCCAGCGTGTCGAGCTGGTGCTCTAGCCAGCTGAGCTAACCGCCCTAAAATGCCTAACTCTTTATCCGGCAAACATATACCCCGTTCATTTGTATTTGTCAAGGGTAAAATCGGCACCAAAACTTCGCGGCGGATGAGCAGTCCCAAAGACAAAAAAGAATATAATCTTTTGACATCACCGGCTGAAATTTGCTACAATGAAGAACCGTATAGGAATGGGCGAGGGCTGTAAATGAAATACGACTATACCACAGGAAGCGACTTGTCTTTTGTTCCTTTCTTCTATCAGAGTTTTCTAACTTCTCCCGATTCACATTTTCAAAATGCAGCAGCCCATTATCGACCAATAGATTCCTTTTTTTCGCAATCGCTTGTGTTTTTCCCGTACGCGGCAGCATCGAGAGGGGGCGATACGCCGCTTGGTTAATCGATAACTTCGGCAGGCCTGGGCGATGAAATGAGGACGCGGCGAGGGATAGTTCCGAATGTGCGGAACCATCAGAGGAGGAGTTTGTTTTCTCCTCGGCCCCAAGAAGCATTTAAGGGATGGGCAGTTTATTCCAGCCGATTCCGCCTGCTGCTGAGAACCGTCGGGTGGAGAGCGGGTTTTTTCAGCATTTCTTGTTTTTGCACTTCCGATGAGCCCACTATGACCATTCCTGTTCCAGGAGACTATAAACGGATTCGAGCACTTACTTTACGGTACCAACCATGGTGCGATGCCAATTGTTTAGAAGAGGCATATCAGATAATCCCAAGAAAGGCGGAGATGAGAAGAAGCGACTGGATACAGCCGCCGGATGAAAACATCAGAAAGGAGGTCGGTCTATGATTGAGAGTCAGTTTAGATAGCGGCTGAAGCGGCAGTTTTATCACAGCATCCGAAACAAGGGAAAAAATGTTTTTATAGGAGTACCAATGATGAAAAAAAGACTATCTTTTATCGTGCTGAGTGTAATCTGTGCCGCACCGGCATGGGCTCTGATCGATGATTTTGACACGGCCCGCAATTTTCTGACGGAGGGGGTTGCCGGCACAGATTGGGACGCGGTTTATACCTCCGGCGGGTCCTCCCTTCAGATTGAAAGCTTTTCCGGCAAAGTGCGCATGCAGTCGGCCAACACAACAGCCGGCGAATGGGGAGGAAATTGGGACATGAACGGCGACGGCAGCGATGATGTATCTCCGATGCTTCTGTCCAGGCAGACCGGCGACTTTACGGCTATTACCCGTTTTGCCGGCATTAACGACTATGCTCTTGATCATCAGGCGGCGGGTCTGGTTGCCCGCGATCCGGATAATTCGGAAGGCGAGAATATGGTTCAGAGTGCCTTTTTCTCCAGGTGGACCGGACATATTACCTGGAATGTTGTTGACCACTACCGCGCCGGCGAGGATGGAGCAACGGGCCTGAATGTGGACCGCTACTGCTTTATGAAGATGGAACGGGTCGGGAATGTTTTTCATCCGTCAGTCAGCCAGGACGGTGTAAACTGGGTTCCGATGATGGCCGGCTGGACCCGCACCGACATGCCTGAAACCGTTCAGGTCGGGCTGTTTCATGCTATGTTTTCATCCAACGTCGGCTGGACCGATTTTGACTTTTTCTATGCCGGCAAAGTAGTCGCCCAGGTTTCCGGCAACGCGACTGTCTATGAAGAAGGTCAGACAAGCGCCACACTGACCGTTACGCTGACCGGCCCGACTCCCACAGAAGAGGTTCAGGTCAAGATTATTCCTTATGCCATTCCTTACCTTTATACAGCGGATGATAATGACCCCAACGACATTCTGCTGGCGGGTGCTGAAAAACAGGGCTTGCCGCTGACGCTGACATTTCCCGTCGGAACAACCCAGCAGACATTTACTGTTCAGGCCACAGAAGACCTTTTTTCGGAAGGGCTCGAATATATCGGCTTGAAAGTTCTGACCTACAGTGCGGACGCCAATTATAACCGGCAGTTGGGACAATGGGTGCTGGTAACGGTGATTGATAATGAAAAGGGGGCTGTGCTGATAGACGAGGGGGACGGGCTTGTGACGGATGAAGACGGCACGCTGACCGACAGTTTCAGCGTAACACTCAGTCAGCCGCCGGCAGCGGATGTAACGCTGTTTATCGAGACCGACGGCCAAATCACGGTGTATCCAACCTCGCTGACATTTACAACAGATAACTATGCAGTGCCGCAGACCGTCACGGTGAAAGCCGTTGATGATGCGGTTCTGGAAACAGATCCCCATACCGGAACCATCACATTTGTCGTCAGTACGACGGCCCCGGCCTATGAGGATGTCAGTGTTCAGGCACTCTCTGCAACCATTCGGGAAAATGAATGCGGTGCGTGGGGCTATTCGGCGTTTGATTCCAATCAGGATTGCAGTGTAGATTTGAGCGATGTTGCGGAATTTGCCGCCGAGTGGAGTTTGTGCACGCTGCCGTATATGGAAGGGTGCGTTGACAGCCGGTAAACCGGCCGGGCTGCGAGAGGAATATGCAAGCGAAGTGATGAACCTCAATATGGGAGATTCAAATTATGAAAAAGACAGTGATTGTTACAAGTTTGCTGCTGGCGCTGTTCCTAATCGCTGGGGCTCCGGCAGCGCTTCTGATTCATCTGGACGCATCCGACCTGCCCGAAGGGCAGCTGACCCGCTGGGCCAACGCCGGAGCCGCCGGAGGCGTTTTTGCCATTGCCGACATGCCTGATGATGATGTGGTTGATCCCAACGCCGTTGTAGAAACTGTTGCAGGGCGCAAGGCGGTTACCTTTGCCAACGGAGCATGGATGGAGTCGGATATTCCTGCTCCGGCGAACCTGACGGGTGCCCATCCGTGGTCGATTCTGGTGTGGGCGTATGCGCCGTCCACGACGGGGGAGGACTGCCTGTTTCAATGGGCCGATCGCGGCGGCGGGACTGCTCACTTTAATTTCGGGACTCGTGCTCTGACGTTCTGGAATGATGTGTTCTATACCAATGCTCCGCCGACCGGCCAGTGGGTGCATCTGGCGGCAACCTATGACGGGGTCAATGTAAGACTGTATGTCAACGGCATCAGCGACACCGTGGCCGCCCGCTCGCTGAGCATCAATGCAGAGCAGCTGATGCGCATTGCCCGCGCTATGCCGAATGTATATGGAACGCACCCGTTTACCGGCTCGATTGCCTCTATACGAATGTATGACACGGCGCTGACCAAAGCGCAAATCCAGCAAATCGGGGGTGTTTTTGAGGCCGGCTCTTTAAGTTCGAGCAGTTCGTCGATTCCAGAGGGCGGCGAGCCGGCTCAGATTACTGTGCAGATTTATATGAATCCGATAACCGGCAAGGGTCCGACGGAGGACCTGGAGGTAGCGCTGAGTTTTGCCGGCACCTACGCGGATGCTCAATTGGGGACTTCTGAGGTCGGCCAGCCCTATGTGGTGAGGATTCCTGCGGCCGCCTACAGCACGCCTGTGCTGGTTCCGATTGTCGCCGAAGATGACAATGTTTTTGAAGGCAAGCATTCTGTTCTTATTAGAGCAGTGATAACCGCCGGCGACCCGGATTACCTTGACAGGGTCCTGACTCCGATAGCCGGACTGGCGATTGCGGTGATTGATAACGACTATCTTCCGTGCCCACCGCCGCCGCTGACTAATGGTGCTTTTGCGGACACCTTTGACTGTCCGTGGGACTATACCCAGGGTCCGAGTTCGATGTGGAGCGGGCTGATGGATACAGGCGGCAACACGACCGATGCTACCGCATCGATAACAACCAGCGGGGTGCTACGTCTGGCATCGGCCAATTCCTACTGGAGCGGCAACGATACCTCCGGGCCTTTCCTGTATATCAATGTTACCGGTGATTTTGAAGTGGAAACTTATATTTCCGAATATGCCAACAGCATTGCGGCGCAGGACGGCGTGGTTAACAATGCCGGCGGCATTATGGTGCGTCTGGCGGATACGGCTGCAGGCGGGGCCGGCGAGGATAATATCCAGGCCACGTACTTTCCGATCTGGAGCTGCGGAAATATCCTCTGGTACAATGACAACGGCGCTCGCACCGAAACCGATGTGATGGGAACGGGCTGGGAAGGCAGCCGCTACCTGAAGGTCGTCCGGCAAGGGGCAGCGTTCTACTGCTACCACAGTGTTAACGGCGTCAGGTGGGAGCCGTTCCCTTCGGCCAATCCGCTGATTCGCGAGGATATGAATGTGCCGACCCTTCAGGTGGGTCTGTATCAATGCACATTCAGTGAAGCGCTGGGGTTTGTCGAATACGACTATTTCTCCCTGAAAAAAACGCGCGGCTCTCTGAGCGGAACACTGCATTTGACAGAGTGTGAGGCCGACAGCGGTCTCGTGCAGTTCCAGCTTGATACGGAAGGTGTTTCTGCACCGACAGCTGATATTGACGCAACGTTCAGTGCTGTTGCGGCGGCAGGAGCGGACCCGAATTCCGAGCCCAACGATATTATGATCGGGACCGCTTCGGCGGGAGAACCCTATACCCTTTCCATTCCGGCAGCCGAGTATGCTCAGCCCCATCTGATTCAGATTACGGCGGCTGCAGATACGGTTCCTGAGTCGGACCAGTACCTGACGCTGACGGCAAAGGTCGCCAGTGCCGATCCGAACTGGAACGGCGTGCTGATCAGCTCCGGCGCCCTGATTCACATCATGGAAACACCCGGGCTGCTGGTGGACAGCGGTGATGGGGTTCAAGCAGCGGAAGGCGGCGCGGCCGGCACATTTACCGTACGGCTGAAGATTCCGCCGCTGGCTGCTCCGGTAATCGTAAACATTGCCGATGGCGAGGGCCAGGTAACTGTCGAGCCGGAACAGCTGATTTTTACTGCTGAAGACTGGAAGATACCGCAGACAGTAACCGTAACGGCCATAGATGATGCTGTTCTTGAAACAGATCCTCATACGGCAATCCTGACGCTGACGGCCTCCAACGGCGGGGAATATGATGCCTTAGGACCGCTGACAGTGGAGGTGAGCATTCTGGAAAATGAATGCGGTGCCTGGGAATATCTGTGGGCCGATTTTAACAGGGATTGTCTTGTTGACCTTCTGGATTTGAGTGAACTGGCATCCGCATGGCTTGACTGTACCCATCCGTATGATGCGGGGTGTGCGGATTTGCGTTAAGCCGTTAAAGTTAATCGATTTTGCCGGCCGGGAGCGGCCTGCTCCCGGCCTTTTTCTTTCAAACAGGGGGTCTGAATGAATCTTATCCGAGCAAGGCAACTGATTGGTATTTTTGCTGTATTCGGGCTGTGCCAAACGGCAAGTGCCGAGGTTTATACGGATCTGTTCGACACACCGCGGAACTATCTGACCGAGGGAGTCAGCGGTACTATCTGGGATGGCTTCATCGGTCTGGAGGCCGGACAGACGGTCAGCGATCTGAACGCCTCGAGCAGCCGGCCAGGGCAATTGTATATGGCCTCGGCAAATGCCTATTACGGGCCGCCGTGGAACCCCCTGGGGCCGTTTCTCTATAAAACGGTTACAGGTAATTTTATCGCCTCCGTTAAAGTGACTGCTTATCAGAATGTCTATCACAATACTTGCGGCATTATGGCTCGTGCGCCTCTGAATCCCGATTTGGCCGGAAGCGGTGAGGATTGGGTCAGCATAGATTATTTTCCAATCTGGAACTGCGGGAATTTTGTCCGCATGGCCAATGATGGGGCGAGGGAGGAATTGTGCCATAACGGGCTGGCGTGGAATGCGGGGCCATGGCTGCAGCTGGAAAAGAAAGGGGCGGTGTTCCATTTTCGCTGGAGTGCAGACGGTACAAATTGGACAGAGATGTCCTGCTCTCCCATCCGCCGTCCGGATTTGCGGGATGTTCCGCTTCAGGTCGGCCTTTTTCAATGCACCTTTTCGACTGACCTGGGATATGCGGCGTTTGACCAGTTTTCTCTGACGGTTACGGAACCGGAGGAGGAGGAACCATCGGCGTGGACCTATCCTGCTCTGACGCTGGAACCAGAGACAAGACTCGTTGATCATTCTTCCGGTTTCGGTGAGGGGCCGGCATTTATGCTGGGAGCATGGGATACAGACGGCTCCCTGGACGGCTGGACGGTATCGGGGCTGACTGATGTAAATATAGAGGAAGGAATTTTATGTGCAACCGCCTCCGCCGACAAACCTTATCTTGAGCGGACTGCTGTTGCCAATGGGCCGGATTTGGATTTCGGCTATTTTGATTACCTCCAATTTCGTCTGAAACTGCCGGAAGGCAGACGCGATGATATTATTCTTTATTACGGTCATACCAATGCCCCTCTCATCAATACCGGCTCTACGCGCAATCTTGTCATTCCGGCTGACGTCATTCCGACAGACGGACAGTGGCATACTTATCGGCTGGATTTGGGGCTGGCCGTGTGGTGGCGGGATCGGCTGACTGATTTGCGGATTTATCCGCTGGGCACAAGCGGCGGTGACGGCCAAAGCTTTCAGCTGGATTATATCGAGGTGGGGGATTTGGCCGGCGATGTTCTGCTGGTGAATACTGATTTGAATATCTACAGCGGCGAAAGTTTTTCAAACCTTCAGTCAATGGAATCCAAGCATGCCGTGTTCTGGTGGTCGCCGCAAAGCTACCAGCGGTATGCGTCCTTCAATCCTGAGCAGATGGGACGGCGGGCGCTGCGGATGATTGAAGAATCCTATCAGGTCTATTGCAAAAACCTTCACTATGACGAGCCCTTCGAAAGTTTTGAACTGCGGCGGCGGAACGGAAACCGGTACAAAATCAATCATATCACCTGGTATGATGGTTTCTGGTGCGGGGGATGGAACGGCTTTATGCATATCGGCATCAACGGTTCCGGGCTGCTGGATGAGGGCTGGGGTAATCCGGTGCCGCATGAGTTCGGCCATTATGTTCAGGGGCACCAACTGGGCAATCTGGACGGCGGCCACTGGGAATCCCACGCTAACTTTCTTCGACACAACCGCAATGTGCACTATGCTGAAATGCTCGTGTCGCTGGGAGATACTCTAAGCGACCGCATTTTTGATGTTACTAATTTTCGACAGGATCACGGCTCGCTGATTTATCAGGATTACCGGATTCATCATGTTCTTCGGGATTTCGGGGCCGAGGCGGGTTTGCCGGATGCCGCGGCCGACGTCTGGAAAAAAGGTTCCGCGGGTCAGACTATTTATAACAAACTGGCAGGCCTGCTTCCGGCCGGCAGTGATAGAGGGTCCTTTATAGCCGGCGGGCTGCGGCATTGGCCGTTTCTGGATTTCAGCGACGGCCAAATCATGCAGGGAATTTTCTGGAACGGCGAGCAAAAAGAAGCCCTGTTCAAGTACAAAATCGGCTCTCATCTGATACCCTGTCAGGATGCGCCGGGGTGGTATCGGGTTCCCTTTGAACGGGCGCCTGAGCGGTTTGCGTATATGCTGCACCTTCTGACGCCGCAATCCAGCGAGATTCACGCGGCTGTTCGCGGCTTGGATATAGCCGGTTCAACGGAAGACTGGCGCTGGTCGCTGGCGGCAGCAGACGAGAACTGGCGCAATGTCCGCTACAGCGACGTGTTCAGGCCCGGGTCGGAGGTTTTCCAACTGGAGCCCGGCGAGACCAAACTGTTTTTAATTGTGACGGCAACGCCGACAGACACCAAACTCAATCTGGAATGGACTGATAATGCCCTGCCGATTGATAAGCATCCCGACCGACTGCGGTATGGTTATGAAGTTTATCTGAAAGGGGCTGTACCAGCACTGGCGGAGCGGCGGTATTCTTCAGCCATTCCGGAAGGTGCTGCCCACAGCAACGGCGGCGGATTTGTCGCCAAGACAGCAGCCGTTTCCTCAACGGCTTATGTCGGACCTAATGCACGCGTGCTGGGAACAGCACGGGTTCTGAATACGGCACGGATAGAAAACTTTGCCGTCGTGACGGATTCGGCGACCGTCCAGAATTCGGCCATTGTTTCCGGTCATTCCCTGATTATGGGCGGGTCTGTCATCCGGGACAACGCCCGTATTCGGGACCGGGCGATTGTTTCCAATTCGACAGTAAGAGGCAAGGCACGTGTGGAGGGATATGCGGGCGTGTACGACGGCGCCATCGTTAGTGATTATGCGATTGTTCAGGGGTGCAGTACCATCTCCGGCGGCACTATTTCCGGCACGGGTATCGCCGCTTATGATTATTCAGGGGGGACGCTGTCGGATGGGGTTCATTTCAGTCATGTGCCCTGGGGCGACTGGTACCAGGATTACTGGTGGAATACATTGCGAAAACCGCGGGGTCTGACGGCCTCGTACCGAATCGAAGAATCGGAAGGCGAGGTCTGCTGGGACGAATTCGGCGCCCAGCCGGCCCTGCTGAGAGGACGTCCTCTGCGGGTCTATGATACGGCTTCCAACAGTGCCGTCCTGCGCCTTAACGGCGTAAATCAATATATCGTTCTTAACCGCAGCGTTTGTGATGCGGTTGAAGGCAGTTTCGGGCTGCGGATTTGTCCGGTCGACAACCGCAATCAGCCGCTGGTGTTTATGGGGGCTTCGGAAAGCAAGTTTCTGGAATTGCGGCTCAACAGCCAGGCCAAGGCGGAATTTACCATTACCACCGGCACAGCAACGGCGGTATTGACGTCCCTTTCTGAGATACCGGCAGGTTCGTGGACATCGCTGGCGGTAACCCTCAGCGGCAGCGAATGCATTCTCTACATAAACGGACAGGCAGAGGACCAAACTGTCAGCAATCTGGTGAGCGAACAGGTGTTAGGTCCGAACAACTACACTGCTGTTGAGGCCTTTTATGTCGGACGCAACTGGGCCGGCGCGCTGTATCGCGGTCTGGCAGATGACATCCGCTTTTACAATACAGCGCTGACGGCGGCGGAGATTGCCAATGAAATCCGGCGCAGCGGCCGATGGCTGGCAGCGATGTTTTTTGACAGTGAAATGGATTTCGACGGGGCTGCGACCAAAGTGGAATCGGGGGTGCGAAACGGCCTGAAACGCCGCCTGCTGGCGGAAATCTACCCCCGCAGTTCGGATAGCGTACCCTATTATGAAGGCATTTTTGACTCCAATGACGAACGCTCCAGCCGGCATGGCAGCGGGATAGGCCTTAACAACGGGCTATTCTATGTTTGCCTGGACGGGGCAGGACTCTGGAATACGCAAGTGCCGGTTTCGCTAAACCAATGGCAGACGGTTCGGCTGGATTTTGACGGTTCTCATGCGTGGTTTTACGTCAATGGAATATTGCGTGCAAGCCATGCGTATTCGGCTAATCCGGATGCGCTGGCGGCTAAAAATTACCGAATTGGATTTGCCATGAATGACAATGGCGAGTATTTCTACTTTGATGGAAAGATTCGCAATCTTCGAGTTGTGGATTTGGGTGATTCCGCACCGACGCTTACGCCTGGGCCGGATATCAACCGCGACCAATGCATCGACCTGCTTGATTTGGCTGAATTGACGGCGGGCTGGCTGGAAAAAGATTGCTCCAGCAGCAATCAGTGGTGCTGCCTGCTGGATTTGGACATGAGCGGAACCGTTGACCTGAATGATTTCAGCATTCTGGCGGAAAACTGGTAATCTATTACGAAACAGCAGATAAGGAGATCAGCCGTGGGTATGAATGCCGGGAAAAAGGGGATTTCAGCAGTAATCGCAGCCGCCGTATTTCTTCAAGGAATGGCCGGCGGCCAAGTCCAAGGCACTCTGAGATACGAAAAAGAACAACGTCTGCCGGCTCGACCCATCGAACTGTCTAAGGTTCGACTGGTTGGAGGGCCGCTGAAGCAAGCCCAGGACAAGGACGCCGAATATCTGCTGAAACTGGAACCTGAGCGGATGCTGGTTTCCTATCGCCGGCAGGCGGGACTGGAAAGCAAAGCCGCTCCCTATGGGGGATGGGACGGCGGCGGACGGAATCTGACAGGCCATATTGCAGGGCATTATCTTTCGGCTGTCAGTCTGATGTGGGCTGCTACCGGTGATCCGCGGTTCAAGGAGCGAGCCGACTTCATCGTCAAGGAACTGAAAGAAGTTCAGGACAAACATGGCGACGGGTATTTATCGGCGCTGGAAGGGGGCCGTGAGTGTTTTGAAGCCGTCCGTCGGGGCCAGATACGCTCAGGCGGTTTTGACCTTAACGGGCTGTGGGCGCCCTGGTATGTGCTACATAAGACCTATGCCGGCCTGCGCGATGCCTATCGTTATACAGGCAATAAGACGGCCCTGGAGATGGAAATCAAGTTTGCCGCCTGGGCGGAGGGGATTTTGGCTGATTTGACCGATGAACAGGTCCAAACGATGCTCAATACGGAGTTTGGCGGGATGGAAGAAGTGCTGGCAGACCTGTATGCCGACACGGGAGATGTCCGCTGGCTGAAACTTTCCCGCCGATTTGAGCATCGATCCTTCACAATACCGCTCCAGCGTCATCAGGATAATCTTTCCGGCAAGCATGGCAATACACAGATACCGAAGATGCTCGGCTCGCTCGCCCGCTTTGTGTATGACGGTCAGGCCGGCGATTTACTGGCGTCGGCCTTTTTCTGGGATTGCGTGGTGCAGCATCACAGCTACGCCACAGGCGGACACGGCAAGGATGAATATTTCGGCGACCCCGACCGGCTCAGCAGCCGCATTGACGGACGTACAGCGGAAACCTGCAATGTTTATAACATGCTGAAGTTGACGCGCCGACTTTTTGCGCTGCGTCCCGATGCCCACTATGTCGAGTTTCACGAGCGGGCCCTGTTTAATCATATTCTGGCTTCCATCGATCCGGAGGATGGGCGAACCTGCTATATGGTGCCGGTCGGACAGGGGGTCTGTCATGAGTATCAGGATATGTTCGACAGTTTTACCTGCTGCGTAGGTACAGGGATGGAAAGCCATGCTCTGCACGCCGACGGCATCTATTACGAATCCGAAAATCGTCTGTGGGTAAATTTATATGCCCCTTCGACAGTGGATTGGTCGGCGAAAGGGGTTCGTTTCAAGATGGAAACGGATTTTCCGGACGGCGAGTCGGCTGTGCTGACAATACAGACTGAAAAGCCGCAGGAATTTGTGGTGGCGCTGCGGCGTCCGGCGTGGGCGGGAGAAGGATTTGCTGCGGCTGTCAACGGCGAGCCGGCGGCCAATCTTCCGAAACCGTCTTCGTATGCAGAGTTTAAGCGAATGTGGAAAGACGGCGACCGGATTGAATTGACCCTGCCCAAACGGCTTTCTCTGGAACCTACGCCGGATAATCCGCGCCGTGCAGCGATTCTTTGGGGGCCGCTGGTGCTGGCCGGAGATCTTGGCCCGGAGCGTCATCGGGATTCGCAGGACGGCTTTGAAAGGATACCGGTCTTTGCGGCGGCTGAGCGGCCGGTCGAACAGTGGCTCAAGCCCGTGGAAGGCCAGCCGGGGCATTTTCGCACTGTCGGCGTCGGCAGGGATCGGGATGTTGATTTTGTGCCGTTTTACAAACTTCACCGTCGTACCTATGGGATTTACTGGGATTTGTTTACGGAATCAGAATGGCAGGCGAAGGCGGCTGAATACGCGGCTGCCCAGGAACGGCGGCGCAAACTCGAATTGGCGACGGTCGCCTATGCTCAGCCCGGTGAGATGCAGCCGGAGCGTGATTTCAATTATCAGGGTGCTGAAGACGTCCGGGTAGAGCGTCTGGGGGGCCGGCCGTGCCGAACGGGAGGAAAGTGGTTTTCATTGGATATGCCTGTCGAGCCGGAACATCCGATGACGCTGGTGGTAACATATTTTACGGGGCAATGGCTGCGCCAGCCGGCTGTATTTGACATTTTGGCCGATGGGCATAAAATTGGTACGGAAACGGTGGTTCGGCGCGACCCTTACGAATTTTACGATGTAGAATACCCGATACCGCCGGATATCGTAAAGGGCAAGAAGAAGCTAACCATACGATTCGAGGCAGCGAAGGGCAGCCGGATTGCCGGTGTTTTTGGAATCCGAATGATTCGTGCTGATGCAGTGCGATAAAGGACAGAAAAACAAAAATGACAAGGTAAGGAAACCAGCCATGAAAATGATGCATGTCGGGCTTTTATTTTCCATCGGTTTGCTGGGGGCTATCGCTATCCCCTGCGGGGCAGCGGAGGAAACCAGCCGCAAAGAAATCAATCTGGCTATAGCAGCCGTTCCCTCCAGTTCCTATGTCTCAGGGGATACAAGTCTGGATGCGCTCAATGATGGGGTCCAGCCCCTCAATTCGCGCGACCGCCGGCAAGGGGCTTACGGCAACTGGAATCGCACCGGCACTCAATGGGTGCAGTATGAATGGAGCCAGCCCATCTGGACCAACAAGATTGATGTGTACTGGTGGGATGACCGGCAGGGAGTTCGCCTGCCGAAGGCATGCCGCCTGCTATATTGGGATGGAGAGCAATTTGTGCCGGTGAAAAACGCTGTCGGATTGGGAACAGCCGGAAATCAGTTCAATACAACAACCTTTGATGAAGTTCAGACTGCCAAACTTCGGCTTGAAATTGACTCGGACGGAAACTATTCGACGGGAATACTCGAATGGAAGGTTTATGATTCCGGCCGGTCGCCGGCCTTTGCCCCGCGCGTCTATGCGGGGCCGGACCGCTCGGTGATTCTGGGCGGCAAAACCTATCTGTCCGGGACAGTCAGGACATTGGACGGCAGCGACGCTCCCGTGCGATGGAACAAGGCCGACGGCCCAGGGGATGTTGTTTTTGCAGACCCTTCGAAAGCGGATACGACGGCGGTATTTTCAAAAACCGGCGATTATATGCTATCGCTGACGGCAGGAACGGAACCGCTGACTGCTTCCGCCGTCCTGCGGGTCAAAGTGCTTCCGCCGCCGCCGAAAAAGGCGCTCCAGCCGGTTGATACCCAGCGCTATACCATTCATAATCCTCTGTGGAACAGCCGGGCCAAAGCTTTGCTGGTTAACTGGATTCCGCACTGCATTCGCAAAATCTCTGACCCTCAACTTAAGGAAGGCGGCATCAATAACTTTATTGAAGCGGCGAAAAAACTGGCCGGCCAGGAGCACGGACCGCACCGGGGATATGTGTTTTCCAATGCGTGGGTTTATAATACGATAGAATCCATCTGCGTCGGCCTGCAGATTGACCCGCAGGGAGATGCGGATATTCTCGCCGCCCAGAAAATGATGCAGGAGACCCTCGAAGACTGGATTCCCAAGATTCTGGCGGCCCAGGAGCCGGACGGCTATCTGCAAACCGCTTACACACTCAGCAACCGCCAGCGCTGGTCTCCGCAGCATCGGGGCGACCACGAAGGTTATGTAGCCGGATATTTTCTGGATTGTGCTATCGCTCATTATCAGATGACCGGCAGAAAAGACGCCCGTCTGTATGAGGCCGCCAAGAAACTGGCGGACTGCTGGGAGCGGGCTATCGGCCCGGCCCCCAAACAGGAATGGTATGACGGCCATCAGGCCATGGAAATGGCGCTGGTGCGGCTGGGACGGTTTGTCAATGAATGCGAAGGACAGGGCAAAGGAGACAAATATATCCGGCTTGCCAAGTTTCTGCTGGACTGCCGAGGCGGCGGCAGCGAGTATGACCAGAGCCATCTGCCGGTGATTCGGCAGTACGAGGCGGTCGGCCATGCGGTCCGGGCGGTGTACTGCTATACGGGCATGGCGGATGCGGCCCTGGAACTCGGTGATATTGATTACCAAAGCGCTGTATTTTCGCTGTGGGATAATATTGTGAATCGAAAATACTACGTAACCGGCGGTATCGGCAGCGGCGAAACATCAGAAGGATTCGGGCCGGATTATTCGCTGCCGCACAACGGCTACTGCGAATCCTGTTCGAGTTGCGGCTTAATCTATTTTCAGCATCGGATGAACCGGATGACCCGGAATGCCCTCTATGCCGATTTGTACGAAGAAACCCTCTATAACGCGCTGCTGGGGTCGATCGACCTGGAAGGGAAGAATTTCTATTACCAGAATCCGCTGGAGTCTCAGGGGCGCCGCTATGCCTGGCACGGCTGCCCGTGCTGTGTGGGCAATATCCCGCGCACTCTGCTGATGCTGCCGACCTGGATGTACGGGAAAGATTCGGACGCGGTGTATGTAAATCTGTTTATCGGAAGTACTGTAAAACTTGAAGGGATTGCGGGAACGGACGTTCAGCTCATTCAGAAGACGGAGTATCCGTGGAACGGAAATGTTCAGATTATCGTCAATCCGGCGCAGGAGGCGGCGTTCGGCATTTATATCCGTGTGCCGAACCGCAGTGTGAGCGAACTGTACACCAGCACGCCGGCGGCCGACGGGATTGCCCGGCTGACTGTCAACGGGCAGACGGTACAGCCGACTGTTGAAAATGGATATGCCGTTCTTCAGCGGAACTGGAAAGCCGGAGACCGGATCGAACTGACGCTGCCGATGCAGATTCAGCGGGTGAACGGCATCGATAAAATTGAAGCGACCCGCGGTCGGGCGGCGCTGCGGTACGGACCTCTGATTTACTGCTGCGAGCGTGTTGATCAGCCGCTGGATAAGGTGCTGGCGGCCGATGCGGCCCTGCAGACCGAATGGCGGGGCGACTTCCTGCAGGGAGTACTGGTAATCAAGGGGACGTGGAATGACGGCTCGGAGCTGCTGGCCATTCCCTATTATGCAAGGGACAACCGGTTTGCGGAAGAGCCGGGCCGGCGCGGCGGCCGCGGCCCCGCCTCGTGCGTCTGGCTGAAAGACCGCTAAGAGCCGCCGAGAAAGATTTCCAACTGGGCCGGCGCGGCGATTTCACTCAACCGGCACACAAAGGCCGAGCGGTCAAACTGCGGCCGTTTGCGGAATTGATATTGCAGCGAAACCTTTCCATCCATCACGGAGAGTGTTTTCAGATTTAAATGGTCCACCTGGTCCCGGAGGAACTGCTCGAGCGGCTGCTGGAGACGTTCGAAGGCGTCTTTTTCCATTGACAAAAGCAGATGGCTGAATCGCCGCAGCGAAAACCGCCGCTGAAAGACGGCCTGCACCGACAGCGACAAAAATGTGAGCACAAACAGCACAACCACAATCGCGTAGGTGCCGGTCGCAATCCCGATGGAGGAGGCAATCAGAAGAAGCAGAAAACCGATTTCCGCCGAGTCTTTTACGGGCGTGCGAAACCGCACAAATGACAAAGCCCCCAACAGGCCCAGCGACAGGGGAATGGAACTTTGAATGCCCAGGAACAAGGCGGTAATAGCCGGCCCTCCGAGAATAAAAGCCCGATTGACGCCGGCTCCGATGGTGCGTGAGCCGTAAAATAAATGATACATCCAATATACCGCCACCGAGGCCGCCAGCGAGGCAATCATCGAAATCCACAAATCTGACCAGGACAAATCCAGTGCCTGAAACGTAAGTTGAGCCGCCATCATTTTCCATTCTCCTGAATAATTTCTATAGGTATTCGTTCCACGATGCTCTGCCGGAAGGCATCAGCCGTCCGAATGAGCCCGCTTCTTCAAGCTGGGCCGACAAACAGCAGGCGTACTTTGAATAGCGTGTCCAGTCTGTTTCGAGCAGTTTGAGCGAGCGCAGGGCCGGCGACAATTCCAATGAACGGCCCTTGACTTCCACCACCGCCCCTTCCATGCGCAGGGGGCCTTCTCGCCGCGTCTGATGAGGAGCGGCCAGTGTTGAAACAATCCGCCAATCCAGAGAAACCCTGGCCCCCGTGGTCAGGTCGATAAACCGCCGGCGATGATAGGAAATCAGAATCGTCGGGAGCAGCCGCTGCGGCGGAAAATAATCAAACTGAGCCAGTACAGCCAGAACAGCGGAATAGGGCAGGATGCCTTTCTGCCACTGATTGCCCTGAACAGTGCGGGCGGGAACCTCGACGGCTTGTCTGTACTTGCGTCCGGTAAATCCTTCTTTGGTTTTGAGTTCCGCAAAAACCCGAATTGTTTTGCCGCCGGAAGCCGGCTGGTTATACCAGCGCAGCCGGATTTTTTTCCGCTGTCGGCTGCCCTGCTCGGAATCCTCGTAATCGTCCAGATTTTCGGTGTCGTAATACAAGGAATGAACCACGCCCTCCGGATACAAGGGGTCGGGCGGACAGCAATGCCGCAGCAAAGCAGCCGCCATGGAAATCTTCTCTTCAGGAATATAAAACTTTCGCTCCAAACGGCAGCCGTCGGAGCAGTCTGTTCGGCCTTTTGTCCGCAGCAGTCCAAAGATGTTTTTCATTGGTTTTCTTCCTCCCGCGCCGGCGGCATCCAGGGGAACCGGCCGGTGCTCTGCTGACGCTGCTGCTCGGTGGGTTTCGAGGGGATTTCCCCGCTGAGCTGACGCTGGACAGAGAGTCTGCGTTTGGCAATAAAAGACTTCAGGCCGGGTGCTCCCATTCCCCCGGGACCGCCCGGGCCGCCGGGGCCGCGGCGTCCGAAGCCAAACCGCCCGGGGCGACCTTGACGGGCTTCCCCCTGCCCCTGCTGAGGATTGTTCATCTGATTGCGGGTGTCGGGAGCGGGAGAACGCATCCAGCCGGCGTCGGAAGAGCCCTCATTGAGTCCCTTTTCAAAATCGTCAAGGGTAAAAAATTTCAGTTCATCCTTTTCGACATACGGCCGCACCAGTGCCGCCAGCTGGTCAATCCGCGATTCGAGCTGTCCTTCCGCAAAAGGCCCGTCCAGCAATTCCTGCAAATACTGATGATACCGCTGAAGGTAGGCAGGATGGGCCAGAAGACGGCGCACCAGCGGTCTGGATTCCAACGAATCCGTCACCGGTTCGTCAATGTAAAAGTCTGCGATATCCTGCTGAAAAAAGCCCATCCGAAAGGTTCCAAAGGCCATATTCAAATCCCAAGGCAGGATGGTAAAGCGTCCGTTCATTTCATAAAGATAATAATTGTGCCCCATTCCAATATAGTTATCCAGATGAACAAGCATCACGGATACCGCCAGAAACCGCAGGACCTGATCGACATCAAGCACCTTTTCAATTTCCTGCGGGAAGGTCTCATCAGGACATTTGTTCAAGACATCGAGCAGGCGAAACAGAGCGGTATGATCGGGGTTGTTTTCGTTGGTTTTCAGACCAGCCGCCTCGAGCAGATTGCCGCCTCGAAAACCGGGTCCGCCCGGTCCGGGCGGCCCGCCGAATCCTCCCGGCCTTCTTTGCCCGGGTCTGAAGGGCATTCTCAGTCCGTTGGGGTCCGGCATTCTCCCGTCGGGGCCGCCCGCTGCAAAGGGTGGAGGTCCAGGAAAGCCGCCACCATCAGGCAGCGGTCCAAAGCGGTTGGGGTCTGGCGGAAAGCCGCCATCCGGCGGAGGACCAAATCCGCCGGGACCATCGAAAGGACCTTCGGCCGCTGCTTGCTGACTGATTTGACCGGATTCCCGCTGAAGCAGTTCCAGCAGGTCGCTTAAACGCCGGCCGCCAAGCCGAATCGCCAGCGGCTCGGCAATGGGGTTTTCCTTCGCAGAGACGGCTGTCTCCTGCGTCTGTTTCTGAACATCCTCCTGAGTCCAGTTGAGCAGTGCGGCGCCAATCTCCGGCTTGTACAGATTGCCGCGGGAATTAGGAAAATGTCGGGCCAGAAATGTCCTATCGATGACCTCCACCTGCGTATAAAGCCCCAAATGCAGGTTGTTTACATAAACATCAACAAAGCAGGTCCGCGGGCTCGGCATGCCCATTTTCTGAAAGATTTCGTAGGCGAGCACCTCTCGAATAAATGTCGGGTCTGCAAACCCGTTGTTCAGACCGATTTTCTTTAATCCATAAAAGTTCTGGGCACTGTTAAAGAAGTTAAAATCGACCTTCAAACTCAAGCGTTTCGAGCCGCTGCCGGCTACAGACATCAGAGAAGAATTGCCTTTGGGACGAACCGCCACATTGGCAAATCTGCGGCCGTCAAACCAGAAATCCGCCCGAACGTACTTTTTAGCCCTTGCGTTGGCCAGAAGCCACTGCCAGTCTTTTTCGGCCATCACAATTTTTACTGGTACCACGCGGCCCGGAGGAAAGGGGTCGGCTGTATGAGAGGGCTTCAGAATACCATCCGCTCCAGAGAAGAGAAGGACGGTCAGAACCGCTGCCGCTGCAAAGAGTCCGATAAAGATGGTCTTTTCTAATTTATCCACAAGTTTTTTGGTACTTTACTCTGCAGCGGAAAAGCGGTCACTGTAAGATTTTTACCGCCGGAAGCCGCTTCAAAGAGTCCGGTTTCTCTTCCCGTTAAAAGATACTTTTTTGTTAAATACAAAAGAAAGAACGCCGAAATATAAGCAGATATTGCCGACTTGAAAGACAAATTTTTTTAACCGCCAATAAAACCGTTTTAAAGAACAGAAGATGGACAAAAAAGACACATATAATCCAGATACAGTATCTCGTCCGTTAAACTTGGAGAAAGAAGAGTCTGCGGACAAAAAAGGCTTCTCGAGCCGCCTGATCGACAATCTCGTCTATCAAATCAGAACGTTGTCCAATGCCATCATCGGCTTCAGCAATCTGCTGGCTGCCGAAGATTTAACGGATACCCAGCGGGAATATGCAGCAGAAATCCATCAGGCCGGCAAGGGTCTGTCCTCCATTGTCAATGATGTGGTGGATTTGGTCCGCCTGGAAGCAGGCAATCTGAAACCGGATTTTGCAGAGTGCGACCTGGCCGAGCTGCTGGAAGAGGTGGAGGACAATCTGAGCCGCCCGGCTGTCAGCAAAGGGCTGTCTTTTTCCATTGCTGTGGAAGAGGGCGTGCCGGCCCTGCTTTCCACCGACCGGGCCCGTCTGAAACGGTGCTTGCTGAACCTGGGCGGCAACGCTGTTCAATACACCCAAGAGGGGCGAATTGAACTGCGGCTGAGAATGGACTCAAACGGTGCTCAACCGATGATTCGATTTGATATTACCGATACAGGGGCGGGGATTTCCCCTGAGCGGCTGTCTCATCTATTCGAACCTTTTCAGAAAAGAGAACAGATTAACACAGGGATGCTGGCCAGCATCCATCTGGGAGTGCAGGGATACGGCTCACTTCCGCTGACGCGTCAGTTTGTTCATTTGCTTGGAGGACAAATTGAGGTTGTTTCCAAGGAAGGAGTCGGTTCGACGTTTTCGATTCTGCTGCCGGCCGAGCCGGTCTCGGACAAGAGCAAAATGCTCTCTTTCCCGCCTCGTTTTACCAGAGCGGATTGGGAGAGTGAAACACCCGGCAGCAAGCAATGTATCGGACACATTCTGCTGGTTGAAGATGAAGAATCGAACCGGACTGTTCTTTCGCTGATACTCGAAAACCTGGGGCTGGAGGTCACGGCCGCTGCCAATGGGCAGTCCGCGATGGAAGCGGCCGGCCGAAGCGGCTTTGACGCTGTCCTGATGGATATTCAACTGCCGGACATCAGCGGTCTGGAAGTCGCCCGACAGCTTCGGGCCAAGGGATTTCAGACGCCGATTATTGCCTTGTCGGCCGAGGTGCTCGAAGAAAGCCGAAACCAGCAGATTGAGGAACTATTCGATGCTTTTTTGGCCAAACCGGTGGACGGGCCCCAGCTTGCCGAGGTTCTTGAGTCCTTTCTGCCGACGATTCAGATGCGAACAGCGGAAGTGCGGGATTAAAGAATGATGAAGAAAAACCCTGATTGCTGAGAGTGTGATGAAGGAAGAAAATTCGGATATTTTGATGAGTACCCCGGAAGGGACCCAGCCGCCGTCGGTTTTGTTCGGCGAGTGGCTGCTTCAGCGAGGGCTGGTCTCCGCAGAGACTCTGCAAAAAGCCATTGAGATTCAGAAAACCACCAGTAAGCGGTTAGGACAGGTGCTGGTAGAGATGGGCGTGCTGTCGGATACTCAATCCGCTCAGGCCCTCGGCGAGTTTCTTCATGTTGAGTTTGTTCCGTTGGACGATTTGTCTGCGATTCAGATGGATGTGGCCCGAAGCATTCCTGAAAACCTGGCCAAACGGTTCTGCGCGGCCGCGATTCGGGAAAGCGCCGACGGCGTCGAACTGGCGATGGCCGATCCGCTGAATGTGATTGCGATTGACACGGTTTCGTTCAAACTGAAAAGGCCGGTTAAGCCCTTCATTGCTTCTGAAAAACAGATTCTGCACCTGATTGACCAAATCTATCACGGCAGCGACCTGGACCAGCAGCAGATGCGTGATCTGGTGGAGATGGAAATCAGCACGGAAGAAACGGCGGAGGAAGAAGAACAGGAAGCCGACGGCCGCAGTATATCGGAGGCCGAAGCCGAAGATGCTCCTGTTGTCCGCTTTGTGGATTTGATGCTCAGCCATGCGATTAAAAGCCGCGCCAGCGATATTCACGTGGAGCCGCAGGAAAACGGGATGATTATCCGGATGCGTGTGGATGGTATTCTGACGGAAATGGTTCCGCCTCCGCGGAAGATGCAGGCGGCTGTAGTGGCGCGTCTGAAGATTCTGGCGGAAATGGATATTGCGGAGCGTCGTCTGCCTCAGGACGGCCGATTCAAAATCAAACGGGGGAAAGGTCTGCCGGATATTGATGTGCGCGTCAGTGTCCTGCCGACTATTTACGGCGAAAAAGTGGTGCTGCGTATTCTGGACAAGTCCGCCGTCAGCCATAATCTGGACACCATCGGACTGGAGCCGAAGCTGCTCAAGCAGTTCAAGCAGATACTCAATCTGCCGCATGGGATTATCATTGTTACCGGCCCTACCGGCAGCGGCAAAAGCACGACCCTTTACTCGGCCCTGAATGCCCTCAAAGACCCGCGGAAAAATATCACCACGGTGGAGGACCCGGTGGAATATCGCCAGGCGGGCATCAATCAGACGCAGGTGAAGCCCGAAATCAATCTGGATTTTTCCCTTTGTCTGCGGGCGATTCTGCGGCAGGACCCCGACATCATCCTGATTGGTGAAATTCGTGACAAGGAAACGATGGAAATTGCCATCAAGGCCTCGCTTACCGGACATCTGGTGCTGAGCACCTTCCACACAAACGATGCCCCCAGTGCCATCAGCCGACTGGTTTATATGGGGCTGGAACCCTATCTGCTCGCCTCGTCGCTGAATTTGATTCTGGCACAGCGTCTGGTGCGGAAAGTCTGCGACAAATGCAGCAAGCCGGCCTCGCTCAGCCAGGAACTGATCAGCCGGCTCAAACTGACCCCTGAGCAGGTCGCCGGCGCTGCCCTCCGCCAGGGAGCCGGCTGCAGCCACTGCAATGGGACCGGCTATCGGGGGCGGCTGCCGATTTTCGAGTTTATGGTCGTCGATAACGAGATGCGTCAGCTGATTGCCGGCGGGGGCCGCGAAATGGAGATTCGCGCGCTGGCGCGTTCCCGCGGCTGCGGCGACCTGCTGGACAGCGGCATTCGGCGGATGCTCGACGGATTGACCACCCCCGAAGAAGTCCTGCGTGTGACCTTCTCAGAAGCAGTAGCGGAAGAGTAGCCCCCTGCTCAGCGGCCGCGCCACGGTCGGCAGTATCGCTCGAGTCGGCGTTTTCTGCTTTGGACCCGCTTGCGGAGCCGAACAGCAATCCAATCAACCGTCAACACGGCCGTCACAAATCCGGCCAGCGACAGAAACACAATCGAAAGTCCCCAGCTGGGCCAATAAGCAATAGAAATGGTCTTGGCGAAGTCCGGTCTGTAATGGGCCAACAGCCCCAGCGCACCGACAACCCCCAACAGCAGAAACGGGACGCGAAGTTCATTGAAAACAGCAGCCCATTCCTCTCGTCGATTGCTGCTGCCGATAGGGCAACTGCTGCGCAAAGGCACGCCTTGCAGTATTGAATAGTCCTTCAGAAGTTCACGGTCCGCAGCAGCCGGCGTTCGATTGAAACGAGTCAGAATGGTCTTTTTCATAAACACCCCCTCATTCTTCAGAAGTCGCCTTTATTATACTGATTTGAAGTTTTCAAATCAAGGAAAAACGCCCTTGCATTGCGGTTATCGGACGAACAGACAAAGATTCTCTTTTTTTGCAGGAGCCGGCGTCCGGCCGATTCATTGGAGAAGCGATCGTTCTCCTGGCTGAAGCAGCAGAAAACAGCACGGCTCTGATTTTTATCAGACTCAGGATTTTTCCGGAGGGTTTCGGGCGGAGTGCAGATGAATTTTCCACAAAATCCGCCGCCTTAAAATGCCGAACAGCAGAACAAACTGCATCTTTCTGCATCTTCATAACAAGGAACCTACATCAATGCAGACCTTTGAATATGTGGCATGGGATACAGAGGGACGCTGTCGGGAAGGAATCCGACAAGCCATGTCCCGGCAGGACCTGCTTGCTCAGCTGCGTCAGGAAAAACTGACGCCGGTGTCGATTTCTGAAGCCGTTAACGAAACGCAAGAGGAAATCCAGACTAACGTTGTGAGGTATCGCCGGGTACGGTCTGAACAGATGGCTACTTTCTGCTGGCAGCTGGCCACCATGCTCGAAGGAGGTCTGTCCATCACCGTTGCCATCGAGACCATTGCGGAAGATATTACCAATCCCTACCTTGAATATGTCTTGAAGGATATTGCTGCGCGGCTGGCAACCGGTGAGACTTTTACGGACAGCGTCCGGGCCCATCCCAAGGTCTTCGGCCGGCTGGCCTGCTCTATTATCATGGCCGGCGAGACGGGCGGCTCTTTGTCCAACTCCCTGCATCGGCTGGCGGAACATTATCAGCAGCGGGATAAACTGATCCGCAAAGTCCGCGGTGCGATGGCGTACCCGATCTTCGTGATATGTTTTATCATTGTGATTATCGTGGTTCTGATGACGCTGATTGTGCCTCGGTTTCAGGTGATGTTTGAGACGTTCAAAGGCGAACTGCCTGCCTTTACGCGCGGTTTTATGGCGGTCTATCACGGCATTGTCAATCATATCGTGCTCCTGCTGATGGTGCTGGCGACTCTGATTGCCGCTGCGGTGATTGCCTCCAAAACCAAAACCGGCAAAGCCGCTCTTTACCGGCTTGAATTAAATCTTCCGCTTATCGGACGTATTAAGCGAATGGCCTTTATCTGCACGTTCTGCCAGACGCTGGCTTCGCTGGTGTCCTCGGGTGTATCCATTCTGGATGCGTTTCTGATTCTGGCGGAGATGACACCCAATCAGCTGCTCCGCAACGGCGTTCTGCTGGCCCGCCAGAAAATGACGGAAGGAGTGTCGATGGCCAATAGTATGCAGGCGTGCGGTCTTTTCCCAGGTGTGGCCATCAAGATGGCCCAAATTGGAGAACAGTCCGGTTCGCTGGTGCCCGTTCTCGAAAAGACCGGCGAATTTTATGCTCGAAAGGTAGATGATTTGGTTTCGATGATGCTCAGTCTGCTGGAACCGATTCTTATTGTTGCGGTTGGAGCCATCGTACTGACGGTTCTGCTGGCCATGTACCTGCCGATTTTTTCCATGTCCGTCTGAAGTGGGCGGCAGAACCAGCCGAAAAAGGAAAGAAAAAAAATCTCAAAGAAGTTTCGTGACCGAACGGACCCATAAAAATGTGTATTTTTTAGGAGAAGAAACAATGACAGGCAGAAAAGGATTCACATTGATTGAACTGATGGTCGTGATTCTGATCGTCGGGATTCTGGCGGCGGCTACAATTCCGCTGATGCGAGGCCGAATTGAATCCGCCAAGTGGGCGGAAGCCAACGCTACGGCCGGCACCATCAAGTCTGCTGTACGGGTGTATTTTGTCGAACACGGCACAGCACCCACAGGCAGTCTGGGCAACGAGACAACTCGTACGGCATTGGGCTTCAAAGACGAAGACCTGACTGGAACGTATTTTGTGCCGGGCGATTATAACATCGACAGTGTTGATGAAAACGGCAACGCTCAAATCACCGTGACCGCCAGCCAGGAGAATGCACCACCAGCGGGGGAAAGCAAGACCCTTAAAGTGGACGGTACATGGAAATAAAACGCCGGACAGAAGAAAGAGCGGGAACGGAGGAGGAATGCCTCTTTCTCCGTTCCTTCTTTTCTCTTTCTTTCAGGCGGCAGACGGGGAGTGTTTTCCAATGACGGCCCAGTTGAAACCAGACAGGTTTGGCGGAGGCCGAGAGCGTCGGCAGCCGGCCGGCGTAACTCTGCTTGAACTGGTGATTGCCACCCTGATTCTGTCGATTGCTGCGGTTGGGGCGCTGACGTACCAGTACCACGCTGTCAAGCATGCCCACAGTGCGCAGGCCGAACTGACCGCTGCTCAGTTAGCCCAATTAGTTATTGACGACTGGAAAAGCACCGGCGGCGATGAATTTTATGACCCTGCCGACCTAGACCTCGGTTTGGAAGAGTTGTCTAACAGCCGCATTTACCGCATCAGACTAAATGATTTTCCAATGCGGGTCGGGCTCGAACACAACGATGTGGAGATTGATGAAGCCGCTGGGGTAACCTTGCGGGAGATTCGCGTGGTCGTTCGCTGGCGGCGGGACTACAAGGACCTGGAGCCGGCGGGCGATGATCCTGTTTTTATCTCGACTACCTATGTCCGGCGGGACCAATCAGGCGGATAGGAAACGAAAAAGGAAGACGGACGAATGCATTCGAAACGATATAATTCATTCAGGAGCGGCTTTACGCTGATGGAGATAGCTGTGACGGTGGCGATTATTGCCATTCCGATTCTGGCTGTCGGCGTTCTGGCGGCCAGCGGCTCCCGCAGCGTCCGGCAGAGCTACAACAGCATCCACAAGGAAATTCGACAAGATGCCCTGGCGGCGACGACGGCCTTCAGCACTATCGGCCGCAAATCGAACCGAAGCAATTATACTATTTATAAAGTCATCAACGGAATCTATCTTACTGCCCAGCCCCTTTTGAATCAGGAGATTGCCGAAGGGTCCGCCGTCGAGTTTCGCTATTGGGAAGAACCATTTAATCCGGCCAGTCCTCCTGCGGATGTTTTGGAAGTAACCAACACAGGCACTCATTATGCCCTTTTTTATCTGGAAGGCCACGAGTTGAAGGTAGATTACGGGCGAGTTGTTGATGGGGTGGGGGCTGTTTCCAAAGGAATCCGTCTGACCAGCGGGCGGATACGAAGCATTACTTTGAGCCGTTATGTGGATATTTCATCAGGCACGAACATTTTCAGTCATAATGTTGTCGGCGGCAGCGGCCGCGGTTCGGTTCGGATGAATCTGGTTCTAACCGACGACGAGGGAGAATCCGCAGAGGTCAAGACGTCTGTTCTGCTGCGGATGAATTGGCCTCGATAAACAGGAGTTGAAATGAAACGGCAGTCAGTCATCAGATGCGGGAAGCGGCGGCGCGGCTCGGCCTTAATTTTGGCAGTGATTCTGCTGCTGATTTTATCGATACTTTCGATTGCTGTGCTCAAAGGCGCCGAGGGGGCTCACATGCAGGCCGTCCGGCAGAAACGGCAGACGGCCGCTGTGGCCGCCGCCGACGCTGCTTATGAGCGGGCGATCTTTGCGATGAGCCAGCAAGCCGACCTGCTGTCAACATTAGCCAAGGGCTCGCTGGAAGAAACGGTTTCTTTTCTGGACAGCCAGGGCTCTTATTCAGTTTCGCTGGCGTCCTTTCTGCAGGCCAAGCCCGTTTTCAAAATCACCGCCGTCGGCCAGTCCGGCCTTTATGAGAAAACCATCCATACTTATGTGGTTCAGGCCGTCAACGGCTGGGCGATGGGCAAATGCAAGATTCCAACTGGCAGAGCTTCGTTTGACGATGTGGTCTTCTCCACCGGCGAAGTGCTGGATATACCCATTGAAATTAACAAAGAAAACGACAGCCCGGATGTCCGCGATATTAAGATTCAGGGTGCGCCGGTCTTCCTTCGTTCCGTGCATATGGGGGAATCCCGCTATACCTCCGGCGGCACGGACAAATATGCGGGGGTGATGAATTGCTTTAGAAACGGCATTTACTTTGACCAGCCCATGATTCGCATTACAGACAGCGGCGCAGTGGAGACGAAGATTCAGCGATTTCGCGACACGACGGCTGCCCAATTCCGGTTTGCCCCAACTGCGGATGCCCCGCAGCTCGACCTGCCTCAGCCGGCTGTGCAATTGGAGTTTTTCACTGAAAATGGCGTCGGCAAAGTCCGCATTACCAACAACTGTACCGTCCGCGGTTTTAGGCAAAGCCGAGATGACCGCACTTTTGACTTTCGCATCAAAGCCGGCAGCGGCGGCCAAGAATTTGAGCGATATCCGATTTACGGCTATCATGTCCGCCGCTCCAATGCCGACAGCAACGGTGACCGGTTTGTTGCGGACCTGACGCAAACCTATGTTACGCAGGATTTCGGCGGTGTCTCTTCTGATCCGGCCGGACAGATTTTTGTGGACGGCAACGTGATTGTCGGCGGCGACCGAAGCATTGGCCAGCAACCGAATACCGTTCAGGGCCAGATTACTATTGTAGCCACCGGCAATATCTGGATTGCCGACTCGATCACTGTCTCGGACCGCGACAACAGTGGAGGAAACTACACACGACAGGCCAACGGAATGCCGAACATGGAAAATCCCAATGTTCTCGGCCTTTTTGCCCAAGGTGTGATTAAAGTCGTCGATCCTGGGATGTCCCAATACAGTTATGTGGACGGTACGCCGAAACAACCAACAGGATATACCTATGTGCCGATTGGACTGCCGGATAAGCCCGCTAAACCGAATGAACCGGCACGGCACCTGCCCGACCCGATGGTGGTGGAGGCCTCAGTAACCGTCGGCGGCGGCGGATGGGGTGCGGAAAACGTAAAAAGATCCAGTTATGGCGGAAGAAAAGAAACCAGCGGAAGCACAGATGATTTGATTCTGCGAGGGAGCATCACTGAGGCCGTGCGAGGCGTGGTCGGCGTGGTTGGACAAGACGGATATACGAAAAAGTACTATTGGGATGAACGTTTGCTGACGGGTATTCTTCCCGGCAATATCTGGCTGAAAGGCAAATATGTACCCTTGCCGGGTGCCTGGACCGAAACGGTAACTGAACTGAAAGAATGAAATAGGGAAACCCTATGCTGGCAGCCCTGAAACATCAGTATCAAAATCTGCTCGAACGGCTGGAAGTGAACCCCATCGAATGGGCCGGGCTGGATATTGGTTCTTCGTTTATCAAACTGGTCAAAGGCAGCTGGCGCAACCGGAAGTTTACGGCCACCGGCGCCTGCCAGTTTGAACAGCCCTGCCAGCAGAACAGCGGCCAGACGGAGGAAACCGTAACCGTGCAAGCCATTTCGCGGTGTCTGAACAGCGCCGGTTTAAAAATCCCCTATGTCGTCTGCGCCCAGAGCGGGCCGGAAGTAGTTACGCGGCCTTTCCGTTTTCCTCTGATTCCGCAGGAATCCATCCGCAATGCCGTTGAACTGGAAGCCCAGCAGATGAGCCCTTTTGAGGCAGACCAGAGCATCGTGGCCTTCCAAACAGTCCGTTCCACCGCCGAAGGTCATCAGGGATTTCTGACAGCGGCGATGCAGGACGCCGTCGAACGTACCGTTCGGCTTGTTCACAGAGCTGGCGGCAAGGTAATGCTGATGGATGTGGAAGGGCTGGCCGCCATGAATTGTCTTTGCCACTGCATCCCGCAGGAGGAGCAGACCTGCCGGACGCTGGTACATCTGGGGAATCGTTTTATCACTGTGACTATTCTGGGAGAAAACGGCATCCCGTTCATTCGCGATTTGACCTATGCCGGCTCAAACATAGCCGCTTCGATTCAGCAGCAGACCGGTCTGAATGAAGGGATTATTCGCCAGTCGCTTTTCGGGCAGGAGGAGTCCGTTCTGCCGGCGGTGGCGACGGCCATGAAGACGGCTTGCGCCCGCTGTCTGGCTGATATTACGGATACGCTGCGGTACTATCTGGCGCAGAATTCGGGCAGTGAAGTGAAAAAAGTGTATCTCTCCGGCGGATGGGCGCTGAGCCGTCCGTTTACGGATCTTCTGGCCGATGGGCTGGGACTGGAAGTCGAGGTGTTCAATCCTTTTCACTTTCTGAATATTCAGGCCCCGCCGCCCCAGGAGGCCTTGATGAAACTTGCCGGCCCGGCGCTGACGGTCGCCGCCGGATTGGCCATGAGGACTTGCTGATGCGATTTCAAATCGACTTATTGCATGGACAGGGACTGCCGAAGCGGAGCCGGCCGGGCGTTACGGTGCTGGCCGCCGTTCCTTTCCTGATTCCGCTTCTGGCTTCCGGGCTGCTGGCCGCCCGCTGGCTGCATACCGCTGCTCTTCTTAAAACCGAGCAGATGGTACACCAGCAGAATCTCCAGCATATCGCCGAACATTCCAAGGATTTTCAATACTATGAAACGGTGCAGCAGGAGATACTGAATGCCCGTCATTCCATCAAAAATATTACCGATTCGCTGCGGCTGGAAATGCCGCTTTCGCCGATGCTGCTCGAACTGGTGGAAGCCCTGCCGCCGGCGGTATTCTTCACAGAACTGAATTTTGCCTATCAGCCCCTCCGCCGCAAAATGACCGACCCAAAAACCAATCAGGTCAATTATGTCCAGACCATTCAGCGAACCTTGCGGCTGACTCTGGCGGCTCCGAACCGGCCGGAAAGCGATCAGGCCGTCAACAGTTATATTCAAAAACTGCGTTCAGCGCCATTTCTTTCTGCTGCCGTTCAGGCAATTCAGATTCAATCGCGGCAGGAAACCAATCTCGATTTTCAAAATCTGATTCTGTATGAAATTCATTGTCCGCTAATCGAACAAAGGTAGGGTTTCGGATGCCTGCAATTTTCAAAAATCAAAAATACTGGATTGCGGCTGGGTGTGTGTGGGGCCCCTGGCTGATGCTGGTTTTGGGTTTTTACTGGCTGGTTTTGGTGCCGCAGGAACAGCGATACAAAGCCGTTCATCAGGAACTGGCAGCCAGCAACGACCAGGTGAGCATGGCTCGGATGGCCTCTCAGCCCGAGAGCCGGCAGCGTCAGGAGGAACTGCTGGCCAACCTGCGGGACCGGATCGAAGAATTTCTTGTGCCGGCGGGACAGCAGGACAAAATCCTTTTTGAAATCAGCCGGCTGGCTAACACGTACAGTTTGAGCGAATATGCCGGAAAAATCCGTGAGAATGACTGGTCCGACGAACCATCTCAGCAGCCCAAAATCAAGCGAATCTGCATGAACATTTCTTTTCGCGGCTCATTCCAGCAGTTTGCTTCGTTTATCAATGCGCTGGAGCGCAGCAGGCCGGCTGTCTTTGTGGAAAGTGCCGCCATCCAGCAGGCCCGCCAGCAGTCCAAACAGCATTCGGCCAATCTGCTGGTGACTTTTTTCATCCAGCCGGATTCATCCGCTAAAGCAGTATCACTTGGACCTAAGGAGGACTCCTCTCTATGAAAACAACAGCCATTACCAACCAAAAAGGAGGGTGCGGAAAAACGACGACTGCGGTCAATCTGGCCGCGGGTTTGGCCGGACGCGGCTATCGGACGCTTCTGGTTGATCTGGACCCGCAGGGACACGCAACCCTGGCTTTGGGCTTTCAGCCCGATGCACTTGAGCAGACTATTTATGAGGCGCTGGTGAATCCGCCGGCTCTGCTCGGGCCAATCCTGCTGCCGTCAAGCCGGCTTCCGACGCTTCAGCTGGCACCGGCCAATGTGCTGCTGTCGGGGGCAGAATCGCAACTAATGCGAATGGATGGACGGGAATATGTGCTCCGTCGGCTGCTGGGAGAGATTGCCGGCAATTTTGATTACTGCGTCATCGACTGTTCGCCTTCGCTGAATCTGCTGACTCTGAATGCGATGGTTGCCGCTGACGAACTGATCGTTCCCGTTCAGACCCAGTATTATGCTATTGAAGGTCTCCGTCAAGTGATGGAAACGGTAGAAGTCATCCGTGAACGATTCCACCCGAACCTGTACATCCGCGGGATTCTGCTGACCCTCGTGGAGCGTCAGACCCTGCTGAGCCGGCAGGTTGAAGAGCAGATGCGTGCGTATTTCGGTTCGCTGGTGTTTCGAACCGTCATTCATCGCAATGTCCGTCTGGCCGAAGCCCCCAGTGCCGGTCAGACCGTCATGACCTATGCACCGCAAAGTTTCGGAGCGCTGGAATATCAATCTTTAATCGATGAGTTAACCTATGAAAGCCCGAACTGCCCTGCACAAGAAAATTGCGTTCATATTTGAGGAAGCTCCGAGCCCGCCGGCTGCGCCCAAAGAAGCAGCCGCAGAATCGGCTCCGGCTCCTGCATCCGGTGCGTATCCTTACGGGCCGCAGCCTATTCCTGCGCCGTCAGGGGCTTCGGAATCTGGAACCGTTCCCGCCGCCCGTTCTGCTCCCAAAGAAAAACGTCCTCCATCCGCCAGGCACAGCCGCAAGAAAAGTAAAAAAGAGGACCGGCAGATGAAGATGCTGATTCTGGCAGGCATCCTGTCTGTGATTTTTGCTGCCGTTCTGTTTTTTGTACTCAGCACGCCGGCATCCTCCCCTAAAAAAAAGGTACCTGCCGCTGCGGAAGCATCGCCTGCGGCGTCGGTGTCTTCGCAGATTTCATGGAGCCGACCGGAACCATGGCCCGAGGAAGTACGGGACCCGATGGCTCCTCAGGCAGCGGGCCAAACAGCCGATGGCGCGCCGCTTGAGTGCATTGTACGGGGCATTGTGTTCAGCCAGACCCGACCCTCCGCCATTATCGGAGACCAAATTGTCGTTGTCGGCGACACTTACAACGGAATTAAGATTGTGGGCATAACGAAGGACGCCGTGGAGTTTGAGAAAGAAGGACGGCGATGGACCCAGACGGTTCAGCGATAGTACTCCTTAGGGAATCATTTACGAAAGGATGACCAGGATGGAAAAGACAGAAAAGAGGGCCCTTTGGCCAATCGGCCTGTTTGTGCTGCTCCTGATTTTGCCGGTCTCTGCCGCAGACAGTCAAGAAGATTTGGAAAACGAAGAACCTCCCACCCGGGCCGAACGGCTCAGCCCTGTTCAGAAGCGGATGCTGCAGACGGTCAGTGTGGATTTTCGGAATACTCCCATTGAGGATGTGCTTCGCATTATGGCCCAGCAGGCCGGCGTGGACATCATCAAAAGCCCCAAAGTGGAAGGCATGGTTACGGCTACGCTGAACGATGTTCCGCTGGGCGAGGCGCTCACCAACATCCTTGAGGCCCACGGCTACAGTTATGTCACCACGGAAAATATGATTCGGGTCATGCCGACCAGCGAGCTTGTGGATGTCCGTGAGAAAATCATCAGCCGGGTTTACCGTATCACGTATGCCGATGTCAAAGAAGTTGAAGCCACCCTTCGCAAATTCATCACGGAACAGGGTTCGATTTCCGCCAACCCCAGCACCAGCAATATTATTGTGACGGATGTGGAAAGCAAAATCAAAGCCATCGATTCCTTTATTGAGGAAATCGACCGCATCACGCAGCAGATTCTGGTGGAAGCCAAAATCTACGACATTTCCTCCAAGGCGAACATGGATTTGGGAGTTGAATGGCAGATGGGCACCAACACCCTGTATGATCTTGAAGGGACCCAGTACACCAACGGCTCAGCACTGAACAGCACTATCGGCAATGTCGTCGAAGGCACTCAAACCACTCCGTCCATGGCAGGTGTGTTCTCCGGCGATGTCGGCAAGGCCGCCAGCACCGACGGTCTCTTCCGATTCGGCATCCTTAATGACCATGTCCGGCTTGACGCCGCCCTGCGGGCTAAACAGGAGGATATCCGGGCTAAACTGCTGGCCAATCCGCGAATCCTTGTGCTGGACAACGTGGAGGCCGAAATCAAAATTGTAGAAGAATTTCCGTATCAGGAACTGACGGAAAGCAGCGGCGGCGGCCAGATCGGCACAACGGCGTTTCGGGAGGTCGGCATTGAACTTCGTGTGACACCGCACCTGACGCGCGACGGACTGATTCGTCTCTTTCTCAATCCTAAATTCAGCGTCCGCACGGGCGAAGTGGTAATCACCGGTATAAGCAATCCCATCCCGCAGCCCATCATTGCCAGCCGGGAAACAGCAACCACTGCTTTGATTCAGGACGGCCAGACCGTTGTTATCGGCGGACTCAAAAAGCAGGATGTTTCCCAGCAAATCAACAAAATCCCGCTGCTGGGGGACTTGCCGCTGCTGGGCTTTCTCTTCCGTTCGGAAGGAGAAAGCACAATCAACAGCGAACTGGTTATCTTTATTACCCCCTCTCTGGTCAGAAGAGCCGTTCTAACCGAAGAGGAGCAGAAGCATCTGGCCAATACTGTTTTTACGTCGCCTCTGCCGCCTCAGCCGCGGCTGAAGGCCGAAACCAAGTAAATCCAGTCTGTCTTACTTTTTCAAGCCGCCTGCATCAAAACGCAGGCGGCTTTTTTCAAGAACTGAGATGGAAAACTTCTCATGTCCCGGCAGAAAAAGGGGGCTGCTGCGGTCCTGGCTTGTTCCTGCGGCGCAGCTGCTGTCTGGTCTGCACCCGAATGCGGGCCTCCTCAAACTGCTTTCTTTCTTCCGGGGTCTGCGGCTGGAGGATCGGCACCGGCCGCGGCTTTTGGGTCTGAACATCCACCGCCACAAAGGTCAGATAGGCCGTCGTTGTCCGCTCTCGGCGTCTTTGGGCAGGATTTTCACAATAGACTTCAACGGCCACTTCCATCGAAGTACGGCCGGCGTAGGTCACCGTGGCCTCCAGCAGGACCTGATCGCCAATCTGGATCGGGCGTTCAAAGCAGATGGTATCAATGGCGGCGGTGACCACCGTCCCGCCGGCATGCCGCTGAGCCGCCATTGAAGCTGCCATATCGATCTGGGCTACAATGGCCCCGCCGAAGGCCGTGCCATACGGATTGGCCTGGTTGGGCATCAGCAAGAACCAGGTTTGTACTCTGCTTTCGGCAGGTGTTTTGACAGGCCGGCTGGTTTGTTCGGGCGTTTCCATAGTTCCTCGCTTCTTCCTTGGATTTCCTGTGTCTTATAATCATTCAGTATAAATCCAATTTTAAAAAAGGGAAATAATCTTCCAAAAGATTGCCGCCAACCAAGCCGATAAAGAGCATTCTTTTCTGTTATATGCCGGCCGGAATAGGTCGATAGAATTACCAAAGGTTCCTTGAACAAGTCAGGAGATAGAAAAATGCAGCCGCAAACAGCGGTCCATATACCCCCTTGTTTTATGCAGCCGGATGCCAAGCGGGCCATTGACGTTATTAAATACGGTGTGATTACCGTCACGCCGCAGACCCGTCTTTATCAGGCCCTGTCCTGCATTGTTGATTTGAATATCAGCGGGCTTCCGGTGGTGGACAAATCCATGCGTCTGGAAGGCATTATCACGGAAAAAGACCTTTTGACGCTGCTTTACGAAAAGCAAACCACCAGCGGCCTGGTGGAGCGTTATATGCAGCGCAATGTTATTTCCTACCCTGCGGAAACCCTTCTGGAGGAAATCTGCCGCTGTCTGCTGACCCATCCCTTCCGCCGGGTCCCCATCACCCACCGCGGCAGGGTAATCAGCGTCATCAGCCGCACAGACCTTGTTCGTGTGAACGTTCATAAGTTCCTGCCGCTTCCGACAGAGGAAGGTTCTTTGGGCTGTCCGAGGGATTTTACAGCCCGGCAATTGATGACGCGGGGGCTGATTACTATCCGTCCCGAAAACTCGATTGGAGAGGCACTTTCCCTGATGGCGGACTATTCTCTCACCGGTCTGCCTGTCGTTAATGAAGGCATGGTTCTGGTGGGTATTATTACGGAAAAAGACCTGATGCCCTATTTCTATGGCGACAATCTGCCCCCCAGCCAGGTGGGAGAAATTATGACAACAGACATCACAACCTTTTCGCCGGAAGACAGTGTATTCGAAATCTGCGAATGCCTGCTTCATAACAACTTCCGGCGTGTTCCCATCGTTAAGGACGGAGTTCTGGTTGGTTTGGTCAGCCGGGCAGATGTCATCCGTTATATTCTGAGGAATCTGACCCGCCTCAGACACTACCGCGCCCTGCAAAAAGTTAATGAGCTGATTCCGTAGAAGGGGTTTTTACGGCTGAGCTGCGCTGAGGTTTTCGAGGAGGTCCGGACGATTGGTTGTAATGCCCTTTACACGCCATTGAATCAGACGATTCGCCGTGCGGCCGTCATCCACCGTCCAAACATAGAGGTCCTGGCCGGCTTTGCGAGCGGCTTTCACAAAATCCTCACAGAGACCTTCATAATGGACGTCTAAGCCGTCGAGACTTTTTTCCCGGACCGCGGACAGCAGCTGTGCTGAATGCGGAACGGGCTTCCCTGTGTTCTTGTCTTTTTCCGTCCCCACCAGCCAATAGGCCGGAATATCCGGCATCTGCTGTTTGCACTGGACAAGCACATCCGGATCGAAACAAATCAGCACAACCTGGGCGCGCTTGCCGCTTTCGGAAACGGCTTTTTCGAGGAAAGGCAGGATTTCACCCTTGCATTTTATCTCGATAAACAAACGCTTTCCCGGCGGAACCAAATCGAGCACTTCTTCGAGCGTGGGAATCCGTTCGCCGGCAAATCGCTCCGCTTTCCATCGGCCGACATCCAGCGACTGCAATTCGCGGAGGGTTTTTTGACTGACTTGCCAGTCCACCCCTGCCGTGCGGTGGGTATCTTTGTCGTGAATGACCGCCAGCCGATTGTCAGCGGTCAGATGCACATCCACCTCCACCGCATCCGCCCCCACCTCCCAGGCCCGCCGAACCGCCGAGAGGGTATTCTCCGGCGCCTCATAGGAAGCGCCCCGATGAGCAATGTATTCGACTTGTCGGCCGGCACAGCCCGCTGTCATAAGAATCCCCGCCAAAAAAAATTGCGCCTTTTGACCAAATTTCATCCTCACTTTTGCTCTCCTTTCAGAGCTCTTCCGGTCGGTTCAAGGCCTACAATCGCCGATTTTCGGCTTGCTCAGAATAATTCATTCAACCTGCTGCTGTCAAGAAACACTTGAAATAAGAGGAAGTTCTGATAGAATAGAAACTGGTTGCTGAAACCGTAATCTGTTTTTTCCGGCAAAATTGCTGGAGGGTTTATGAAAAAAAGATGGGCGGCTGCTGCAATTATCCTCTTGTGCTGGCAAGCGGCCTATGCCGATGTTCCTGCTCCGACAATCATGGCCCACTATATGCCGTGGTATCAGTCTAAACCTGTCAGCGGATCCTGGGGCTGGCACTGGCACATGAATCATTTCAACCCGCCAACGAGTATCGCCTCCCATTACCGCCCTTTGTTTGGTCCCTATGATTCGAGCGACCCGCATTTGTCAGCATCACAGGCCTTGCTGATGAAGTTTGGCGGAATCGACGGCATCATTGCCGACTGGTACGGCATTGAGTCGTTCTGGGATTACGGGCGGATCCGCGATGCCCTCAATGCTCTGCTGCCGTATCTCAAAAGGGCAAATCTGACCTTCGCCATCTGTTATGAAGACCAGACGGTGAAGCATATGCTGGAGAACGGCCGCTTTGCAAACAGAAACGAGGCCGTCGCCCATGGGGTGGAAGTGATGGAATGGCTGGAAGAACGCTATTTTTCCGACTCCTCTTATCTGAAAATCGACGGCCGGCCGGTGCTTCTTTGTTTCGGGCCGCAATTCTTTACCTCCGCCGAATGGAGCAGTCTGTTTGCAGGGCTGAATCCAAAGCCGCATTTTTTCCCCTTGCAGTATCACGCTCTGCCGGCGACGCTGCGCACCGGTGAATTCGGCTGGCCGGAACCTTCGTATGGCACTGCGGGCGTAAGCACTCGCCTTGACGCTTTTTACGGGCGGGCAGTTTCTTTGGGGTGGGACTATTTTATCGGCGCGGCTTTTCCGAGGTTTCACGACATTTACGAAGAAGCCGGCACAGGTTCATCGTATGGGTATATTGATAAGGAGGGTTCGTACGGCTCTTATGGAACTTCCACTTATGCCTATACCTTCAAACGAGCGCTGCAAAGCCAGGCGGCCATTGTGCAGATTGTGACGTGGAATGATTACGGCGAAGGGACTATCATTGAGCCCACCGAGGAAGACGGCTATTTGTATCTCGAAATGACGCAGGCCCTTCGGAAAGAATATATCAAACCCGATTTTCGCTACACAGCCGCCGATCTGAGACTGCCGGTAAGGTTGTACACCCTGCGAAAGGTTTATCAGGCCAATCCAGCGAAACTGGCCCGGCTGGATTCCGTTGAAACCTGTTTATTTGCCGACCAGTTGGCCCAGGCCGAACTTTTGATGGACCAGATTGAGTGCACCGCGGCCATCGCTGGGGATTTCAACGGCGACTGCCGGGTCAATCTTCTCGATTTCGAGCTGTGTTCCGCTTCGTGGCTCAGCAGCGCCGGCGATGCGAATTGGGCTGCGGATTATGATATCAGCAATCCCAAAGACGGCAGCATTGACATACTGGATTTGCTTGAATTTGCTGAACATTGGCTGACGGCAAGTTTTTAATCCGGTACTTAGCCAAGGCAAGGCCCTGAAAAACCGCCTTCGAAGGGTCGAACAAGGAGTGGACGGCCTCTAAAAACGCAATACAGGACAATATAGATGCCGAAAGACGCTGACGGGCGAGGGATTCCCGAATAATTTTGATTTTTTCCCTCTAATTTCGGCAAGAGCGGGCTCTACTTATATGGAGCGGTATTTGCATTAAAAATCCTTTTGACCGGAGCAGGATGGGTTCAGGCGTCTATGAGTTTTCAGGAACAAACACATTTCATCGAGCTTTATTCCCGAGAGCAGAAAAAGATTTTTTTGTATATCCTCAGCATGGTTCACCGCCGGTCTGATGCGGAGGATATTATGCAGCAGACAGCGGCGGAGATGTGGCGTCTGTTTGACCGCTTTGAAAAGGGGAGCAACTTTGCCGCGTGGGGAATCGGCATCGCCAGGTACAGGATCCTTAGTTATCGGAAAAAACAAGGCCGAAACCGCCTGTTCCTGAGCCAGGAGGTTTACGAGCAGATCAGCGAAGAACTGGGGCGGGCGGAAACCCGCTCCAGCAAAAGAATTCAGGCGCTGGAGGGGTGTTTAAAAAAACTCAAAGAATCCGACCGTCAGATGCTGTCGATGCACTATGAAAACAATTTAAGCTACAGCAAAATCGCGGAACGGCTGAACCTGTCGAAAATGGGGATTTATAAGGTTATGGCAAGGATTCACACTTCTCTTCGCCGGTGCATTAACCAGACCCTTTTGCTTTGGGAAACCAATGGATAACCGCCGCGAGCCATTCGAGTTTACAGAGTTGGTGCTGCTGGCCCTGCAGGGAGACATTCTGCCCGAACAGATGGAACGGCTGGACGGCATATTGAAAGGACAGGTGGGCAAAATACGCGAGTATGTTGATTTGATGGAGTTATGCACGGAGCTGTCGCCGCTGGGAAGCGTAGAAATTCCTTCGACTCTGAACGATACGGCCGGCCGGCAGGATATGCTGCTGCATCTTCTGGCTGAAGAGGAAAAAACCGCCCCGGCCGTCGAAATCCCCCGCGAAGAGGTGCTGGATGAGCCGGCACAAAAGGAAGTTCTGCCTGAAAAGAAAAAAACGAAAACCAGCAAGTTCCCTCTTTTCTGGCTGGCCGCCAATGCGGCGGCGATTGTTCTGCTGATTCTATTTGCGAAGGTGCTCCCTCACCGCCCTGCCGCCGCTGATGTGGCGACACTGGTCGATCAGTTGAATGCCCAATGGAGCCGCCCTGCCCATCCGCCGGAAAACGGCAGCCGTTTATGGACGGATGAAGAGCCGCTGGCCCTGAAAGAGGGAATCGTCAAAATCCGATATGATACCGGCGTTGAGGTGGTGATTGAGGGGCCGGCCTGTTTTGCTGTCCATTCATCAGGGATGTTTGTTGAGTATGGGCGATTGTACAGCCGCGTCTCTAAAACGGGGCTGGGGTTCAAAGTCGAAACACCCTATTCGCAGTTTCTCGATCATGGGACTGAATTCGGTGTGCTGGCCCGCAAGGACGGCTTTTCGGAGCTGCATGTGCTGGAGGGCACCGTCGAATTATTTACCGGCTCCCGAGGTCAATTCAAAAGCCGTCAAATTGTACCTGAAAAAAAGGCGATTCAGTATCAGGCCGGCACCGGCCAAGTGGTCAGCATCCCCATTCAAGACGAATCCTTTGTCCGGTCCATTCATTCTGAAAGCCGGATGGTCTGGCGCGGCAGGATGTCGCTGAGTCTGGCGGACATCGTCGGAGGCGGCAGCGGTTTTGAAGGCGGTCTGCTCAACGGCGGAATTGAAACGACCACCGGCAAACCGCAAAATCAGCTGCTGAACTGTTATCCTTTCGAGGGGTCCGCCGGCTATCAAAAGGTTGACCATCCGTTTATTGACGGAGTATTTATCCCGGGTGCCGGCGGGGGCAAGACCCCCATTACCTCGGAAGGACAGGCCGTCGTTTTCCCGCACGCAAGCGGACGATTGTGGGGCTATATCTTCAACGGCGCTTTTCATCAGGGCACTCCCAACGACCGCACGCCTTTGCAGTTGGGGGCTGTTGTGTACGGAACGGCTGAGCAGCCGGCAATCACAATTCATTCCAACCAGGGCATTACGTTCGACCTTTCAGAAATACGAAAGAGTCTGCCGGGTCTTTCGATTGCCGCCTTTCACTCGCTTGCGGGCATCTCCCAGACTGTCCAGGATGCCTTGAAGAACAGGCCGGCTCTGCCGGGTGCCGCCGGCGGATTTCAGGCAGACCGCTCCAAGGTTGAATTCTGGGTGTTTTTAGACGGAAAGCAAGCGTTCCATAAGGAATTGTCCAGCCGGGACGAACCGGTCGAGCTGACTATTCCCATAGCAGAGTCGGTTCGATTTCTTACGCTGGCGGTAACGGAATCGGATGATGATATTTCGTATGACTGGGCTTTATTCGGCCGGCCGGAGTTGATTTTAACAAGAGTTCGCCGGTAGGACAACCGGACAAAACAGCATCGATAGGTTCCGACAAAAATAAACAGTGGTTGAGAAAGGGCAGAGAACAGAGCCGTCTGCCTTCAGCAACCGTCGAACCCAATGGTTGGGTTTGAGAACGGCATTCGTTCGGCTCAGAACAGGAGAAGAGGATGAAAACAAAAACTGTTAGAAAAGTTTCAGTCTGTACGGCCCTGATTGCTTTAGGGCTGGTTTTTGCCGTCCCGCTGCAGGCAACTACCATTTTGATTGATCTTGGAAATGCGATTTCGTGGCGCGGGGTGGATACGCCCAGCCCTGACCTTAACGGGCATTACTGGAACAGTGTGTGGAGCGGCGCTTACTATCCCGGCTTAATCGACATCGACGGCAATCGCACGAGTATTAACTTCGGTTTCTCATCGGCCGGGGGAACCGACAGCTACAACGGCCCGGCGGGTGTAACGTCCAATCCGCCTACTCCGGCGGAGATTGCCGCTACCGACATTGATGCAGCAGCACTGGGCAACCTCGGCATCAAAGAAGCAGCGATGGACTACTATGTCAATTCGACGTTTGAGATTCAGGGTCTGGACCCGGCGAAGACCTACAACCTCACGTTTTTCGGCTCGCACAAATACAGCCCGGATACGACGACCGTTTATTCCATTTACACAGACGGCACGTTTTCAACGCTGGTCGCTTCCGTCAGTCTGGATGTGCAGGATGCCCAGTCTCCGTGGCTGCATAATCGGGATAAGGTGGCCGTCCTCACCGGCCTGGCGCCGCAGACCTACAACATTCTGTACGTCAAGTTTGCCGGCGCCACGGGTTCAGAAGGGTATCTGAACGCGCTGCAGATCGATGAAGTGCCGGAACCGGCGTGTCTGGCTTTGCTTGCCGTCGGCGGGCTGCTGGCCTGGAAACGCCGATAAAGTTCAAAAGAAATGGAGAACGCTATGAAAACAAAGAACATCAGAAAAGGACTGTATTGGATGGCCTTGTTTGCCGTCGGGCTGGGGACGGCCGGTTCGGCCGCGGGGCAAATCATCCTTATTGATTTCGGCAATTCTTCCTCCTGGCGGGGCATCACCACGCCCAGCCCCGACTCGAAGGGCCATTACTGGACCAGCGTCTGGAGCGGCGCCTACTATCCCGATTTGCTCGACATTGACGGCAATCCCACCGCCGTTGACTTCGGCTTTTCCATCCCAGGCGGAACTGACAGTTACAACGGCCCGGCAGGCGTAACATCCAATCCGCCCACTCCGGCGGAGATTGCCGCTACAGATATTGATGCGGCGGCGCTGGGCAACCTTGGGATTATTGAGGCGGTGATTGATTTTTACGACTCTTCGAGTTTTGAAATTCAGGGTCTGGACCCGACGAAGACCTACAATCTCATCTTTTTCGGCTCACACAAGTACAGTGATGACGATACGACGGTGTATGCGGTTTACACGGACGGGACCTATACCTCCATGGCGGATTCGGTGACTCTCAAGATTGCAGATGCGCCAAACAGTCCGCAGCACAATCGGGACAGGGTGGCGGTGATGGCTGACGTTGAGCCGCAGGCGGGCAATATCCTGTATGTCCGCTTTTTCGGCGCTAACGGCCATCTCGGCTATCTTAACTGCATGCAGATTGAAGAGGCCCCGCCGGTCAAGGCCCGCCATCCGATTCCGGGCGATGGGGCAAGGGGTGTTCCTGTAACCACTCATTTGACCTGGACGGCACCGCCCAGCTATACACCAGTCAAGTATGTGCTTCGTTTTCATACGAGCGGTTCTTCGGATCCTAACTGGCTGGTTGTCGATCCGGCAGTTGACCTTGCGTTAGACAGCGACCCTGCCACGACGGAGGCGGCTGTGCCGATTGCCCTGGATTACAATACAACTTATGAATGGAAAGTCAGTTCCTTTAAGGCCGACGACCCCAACGAGTTTGAAGGGCCGGTATGGTCGTTTACCACGGCTCCGGCACTCCAGGTAAACGCCGGACCGAATATTATCACCTGGCTGGAAGACGGGCAGGCGGCTGTCACGCTGAACGGCTCTATTACATACCACGCTGTCCCCAGTCACGTGTTGTGGTCTGTTGTGTCTGCACCTGCCGGCGCGGAGGTGGTCCTGGAGGAAGAGTCCTCGGAAATCACTGAGGCGTCGTTCAATGCACCCGGCACCTATGTCCTGAAATTGTGGGCGAAGGATGACAGCATCCCTCTTGAAAATGAAGACACCGTCGAAATCCGTGTGTTTGCCGACGCCTGCCTGGCGGCCCAAGCCAATCCGGCCGGCTATACGCCCCTGCCGCATGATACGAACAATGACTGCCGCGAAGACCTGCAGGACTTTGCTCAGTTTGCCGCTGACTGGCTCGAGGACCTTTCGCTGACGGAAAGCATCGAGTATTAAGCCGATAATTAAGGAGAATGGGGATGCTGGATTGTTCATCCGGCATCCCTTTTGTTATTGGGGCAGCGTCAGACATTTTTTGCGCTTCAAAAAACCGCTGCCTTTGACAGGTGTACCGGTTTCTTTTCTTTTTCTCCCCAGAGGCCGCCTGTAAAGGCGGATGGGTTGCGCTGCCGATGGGCATCAAGAGCGCAACAAGAGAGTATATGGGCCGTATGGAAAGATAAAACTTCATTTTTGTGATTGAAAATGAGGTTTTTGGAGTGGGCGGTACAGGACTTGAACCTGTGGCCTCCTGCTTGTAAGGGCTTCTGGATGATTTTTGTCGCTTATAAGTGCTTGAAATTAAACAACTTATAGACACTGAATTTTATCTATTTTAACAATTAGACAAAAACTAAACAGGGTGAGTAGTGGCTCAGCACTGGGTAAGCACTGAGAAATGGAACCTCAAAGACGCTGTGGTGACGCTGGGAGAGATAGGAAATAGACAGGAAGTAGAAAGCTGGACATACTCTAACCCTGTCACACCTGTGACACCTGCATTCCAGAAAAAGTCTATCCATTAGTAATTGAATACTACTTCGTTGATGCATATATAGGAGTTTTCAGGTAGGGGATATGAACGGAAAGAGGGAGAATTCAAATAGGTTGTATTGTATTGATTAAAGCAAACCTTAAACCGTCTTTCTTTTTTGTGAATATCAAGCATCGGATTAAATTTTCTAGACTATGGAAGATTCTTTGCTAGAATTATCTATATGTTAAAAAATCAAATTTGTTTTAACGACGCAAACGATAAACGTTTGTAAATATTATTTATTTTTGAATATGCCACGAATATCTAGAACATTATATGGTAATGCCGCTTACAAACTTTTGGAGCAAGTCTCTTCTGAGTGCAAGCAAATTGCATCATGCAAATTTCTAATTTTAAAAAATGATAGGAGGATTTTTATTGATGTTGCTGGCAAAAATCTTCCTTATTTAGGCTCTCGCGGTGAATTGGTATTTGAATGGGAAACACACATAAAGCCGGATAGAATTGATAAAATCATTCACGATTCATCTCTTCATAAGGCTGAATCCTGTTTAGGTTTTTGTTACTTGATTCTTGAGAGCTCATATATATCAAAATTTTCAAACATTCATAGGCTAGATGATAAAGTGTTTGGACTAAAGTTGATTAAAGTAGACAACTTTAAAGAAAACATGCAACCACGTTCTAATTCTTGGGATGAGGTGGAGCTTCCTAGAAATCACGTATTAGATTTGCTCTCAGATCCGAAAGACATATAAGTACATTATTGACTTCCTCATTGTGCCGAAACGCTCATTATCTGGATTGTCATCATAACTTTCACCATAGAAGCTTTTTGAAAAAAATATATTATGGCAATGCCCGAATCGGACTGGGAAGGAATATTGACAAGGGAAATATTTATTATTTACCCGCAGAAAAATATGTGGTTCGCCTTTCACCATTTTTGAGCCTCTCGTCCGTGGATTGGGAACCCAATGTGAAACCTGATCCTGTACGGGGTGGGGGGATGGGAAAAAGGTAAACTTTAATCAGGCAAAGTATTTATTTGTATTACAATGCCTGTTAGGACAGAATAACCATTATTGCAAACTTTCCGAGGGTGTCCCTTTCATAGTTGAAGGTTGAAAAAGATGGCGGTTCCGAGGCAAATTGGATACGATTTGCCTTGAACGTAAAAACCGATTTTCAACCTTAATTGAAAGGAACCGCCATGAAGGAATCGTACACGATTTTGAGCAAAAAAGATAGCCAACAATTAAGCCGTTTTTTAGCCCGGGAAGGCCAGTTCCTATTGCCGATGCTGGACCTGATCGAGCAGGCCGAAGCCGCTGTCGATGAGGT
>Ga0208940_1000361_pt1 | contig 58842 bp, 51 predicted proteins | sample AD_JPNNA6_MetaG_FD_184445 | JGI IMG/M metagenome (GOLD analysis project Ga0208940, IMG submission 184445) | Active sludge microbial communities of municipal wastewater-treating anaerobic digesters from Japan - AD_JPNNA6_MetaG (SPAdes) (version 2) | ecosystem: Engineered > Bioreactor > Anaerobic... | reverse complement strand
TCAGGACAAAATCAATGTTGGGATGACCTCCTCTCTCGGTCTTATTATCATACAAGCCATCTTCAATTGAACGAAACCTTTCCCAATCAATGAGCGTGTTGGCTTCGGCCAATGGATCCCCCAATTTCGCCAACCTGGAATATGCTTGCCTAAGGCCAAAACTTATAAACGAATCCATAATAATTAATAGTGCTTATACTATATAAATATTTTGATGTATTAGTTGATCGAAATTCTCAATTGGGTGATTTATCTGCTCCATGATATTAAGTTGAATCTTCGAGGATGATAAATATTACAGTAACGACGTAAGAAGTTCAAGGAGGATCAAGACGAAGCCAAACTTTCGATGAGAAAATATTTTAGCTGTGAGAGTTCAGTAATTTCCTCATGAGTCTCATGGAATGGCTCAATGCTATATCCCCGACTGTTACTGCAATTGCTACTATTACTCTTATGGTTGCTACTATATATTTAGCAAAATATACTAAAGGTCTTTGGAAGGCTACTTCAGAATATACAAGGATTATCCAAAGCCAAACCAAGATCATGGATGCTCAATCTCGTGCAAGTGCTGCACAAACAAAGAACCTAGAGACGCAAACACAAATAATGGACAAACAAATTGAGCTTGCTAGAAGCCAAAATGAAATAATGCAAAGTCAAGTAACGTTCCTCTGTGAACAAAATAAAATTTTGAGGGATAAATCTGATCGCGATGCCAAAATTGAGAGATATCATAGACTATTAGATGAAATGAATATGTTAATAGCTCCCCTTTGTTATGCAGTGCGAACACATGAGATACCTGGAGGAAGCTATTTCCATTTTCAAATATTTCATCCGGATAACATAGGTAAGAAGGAGTATGAAACGAAGATTTCGTTCTGGGATGGAATTAAGAAGCATCAGTATCTTGGCAGTTCAAAACGCTTAAATGATCAGCTAAATCAATTTTATGATAAAATCAATTATTATTACAATAATCCAGATGAATCAAACAAGGAGAAGGCAATATTGGAAATAGATGATTTAATAGGTAGAATAAAAGATAGAAATCGAGATCTACAATCTGAGATACAAAAATTAGAAAAGGAACTAGGTATAAGTAACGGAGAAAAATCGTAGAATGAAATAATGCAATGCTTCTCCCTTTTGACTGTATCGCGAATTAAATTAGGATTCAGTTACGCATTAACATAGCGATGCAGAAAGCTCTTCGCGCATCAGAAAAAGATATTAGAAAGCAGGTGCTAATAGGCTCTAAAGTGAATAATCCAGGTCAAAACTCAACTCAGAAGGTGCATTCCGGAGTGGTTGTGCACTCCGAGGGTCGGATGGTGAGGATTGAGGGGATAGACCTGAAGGTTTGGTAAGGTCCGAATCAATCCGTGATCTGAAAAGCAATCCTGCACGATCCGGATGATTGGCCCTTCACCTCCGCCCAAGTCGGTTTGTGTGGGAAACGACAGGAAAATATGGGGCCGGAAAAATTTTCCGGCCAAATTCTCTTTCGGAAAAAAAAGCAGCCCTTAGTCTCTGCCTATGTCACTGGGTGTACTCGAATCCCCACCACGCCGATTTCTCACCGATCTCTCCAGACGGGCTGATGGCCCAGGCTCTCCACCGACCTGGCTGAGCACCGACGAAGTCGAAGGTGTAGCTGGTTGTGTTCAGCAAGTCCACTACCCGATAAGTGTCTCCGACATCGGTGCACCACTGGCCTGACTGGCAGCAGTGGAAGCAGTCGATCTCAACTCCATAGATATCGGCTCCCTCCACCGGCTCCCAGGCCAATGTAGTTGTCCTGGGGTAGTGGTAGAATACGACCCCATCGACCGGCGAGATCAGCCTTGGGGCTGGCAAGGCAACCTCAGGCAGCCCGCCTTCAGGCGTCTGTCCTTCTGGGGGCAGGCCACCCTCAGGAGTCTGTCCTTCGGGCACAACGCCCGCCTCTTTGACGAAGCTGTACTCGGCAGCGTAGTTGCTGCGGCCGCTGCTGTCCTTGAACCTTGTGAAGGTCTGAACCGACAGCTGATCGCCGTCTGGCCTGATGACCATCAATGTCTCTGCAAATCCGGGATCAAACCCAGCTGTCAGGGCCAGGGCGGTGCTGGCAATATCCGAAGATACGTCCGGCGCGTAGGCCACGGCCTGCACCGCTCCCCAGTCGCAGTCGGTCGGCACGCAGCTGCCCCAGGCCTGGACGGTTGCATCGCTATCCGATACGGTTATCTCCAGTGTGGTTACTCCCCTTGTGGCTGAGTCCGCGTTGACCCAGCGTCCGGCGAACTGATCCAGGCTGGCCGATGCCTGAGTGGCAAGTAATAAAACCATAAGGCACGCCAGCATAGCTACAGCGAACTTTCTCAATTGCCTCACCCCAAACGAATCTCTAATATAATTTGTCATGTTAAATCCATTTATATCTTTGCTATGGCTGGACAATTTCGCTGAGTCCATGCAGAGGGCCGCCAGCAGCTATTTCATCCGTCATGCCGTCCAGGCACCTGCTTTTCGGCTGATGGATAGCCCCCTCGTCCAGACAGTAAAGCGTCCATCAACCGCAGGCTCTGATCGGGATATTGCTTAAGTGGATGAGACGCGCCGACGAAGAAAAGAAATAGAGCTGCTGTGCAGCCGCGGGTGAGATGTTCTATTTAGGCAGCTGGCTTTCAGGCCATGCGGAAGAGCAGGCTAAATTATATCTGCTGGGTGCCCAAAGAGGGCATAGCGGTGGATCAATATGCTGGCAGGCAGGAGAGGCCAGCACTTCCTGGAGAGGATAAATCATGATGCGATTGGCGCTACTTCTGATCGTGCTGGGGGCTGCCGTGGTGGGAGGATCATCAGGCATATCCCAGCCATGGGACGAGGATTTTGGACCTGACGAGGCCGAAGGCCAAAATCCGATCGGCAATGGGTCCTCGACAACGAGATCCGAGCTGCAGAGCAAGACCTCCTCTTCAGAGAAGTCTGCTTCGGCTCACTCGACAGGGACCGCGGCCACATCCGGATACGGGATGGCAGGATCGCAATCGAGCCGCTTCGCAGGGACCGCTCCATCTGCCGATGTCCAGGAAGACTATCTGCGGGGATACCAGGAGGGATATAAGGCCGGCTACGTGCAGGGGCTTAAGGATGCATACAACTGGATGATCACTCTGCTTGAAGAACAGCTCTCCGGCTCTGCAGATCTGAGGGGCGGCCAGGCCAGCGGCGGAAACATCAGCCGTTGAAATCCTCCACGATGGTGTCGCTTATCCACTGAAAAACAGGAGAGAAGCTGCAGCAGATGAAGGTGATGGACATCAAGCCGCCAACGCCCAGGCAAGCCGATTCTGATGGACATTCGGCCACTTTTGGCCAGCATCCTGCGAGCCCAAGCCATTGGATCTTCATGGGGATGAAGGATGGCGGGATCGACTTTGCGGCCAGCGTCCCCTGCATCAACCTACAGGAGCTGCTGACTATGGTCGAGGCAGATCCTGAGATACGCTTCGTCCCGGTCACCAGGGAGGAGGAGGGGGTAGGGATCTGCGCCGGAGCTTTCCTGGGAGGCCTCCGTCCTGCACTTCTGATGCAAAACTCCGGCCTGGGAAATAGCATCAACGCCCTTGCCTCGCTGGATCAGCTCTACGGGCTGCCCCTGCTGATGATAATAAGCCACAGGGGGTCCAGTGGGGAGAAGATCTCCGGCCAGATCCCGATGGGCCGGCTGACCGCGCCCTTGCTGGATGCTCTGGGCATACCAAGCTGGACACCACGGCCGCAGCAGGCCAGGTCGTTCGTGGCCCATGCCGCTGCAGCAGCATGGGAAAGGGGTACTCTGGCGGCAGTGCTCCTCGACCTGGACTTCTGGAAGGGGATCTGAAGAGCTGAGGAGGCCTGTATACGAGACGCATCGAGGCTATCGAGGTGGTGGCGGGGCAGGCTGTGAGGCAGAAAGCCCTGCTCGTCTGCAACATCGGCTATCCCAGCAGGGAGCTTTACGCTGTTTACGACCGGCCTGAGAACTTCTACATGCTGGGCTCGATGGGGCTCGCCTCTTCAATCGGCCTCGGGCTTGCGCTGGCCAGCGGACGCCGGGTCTTCGTCATCGACGGCGACGGCTCAGTCCTCATGAACCTGGGCACCCTGGCCACGATCGCCCACCATGCGCCTTCTGGCTACCTGCTGATAATCCTTGATAACTGCTCTTACGGCTCCACAGGCTGCCAGCTGACCTGCACAGCCCAGAAGACCGATCTCGTCCAGATGGCAAGGGCAGCCGGCGTGGAGGAGGTCGGCCAGGCCGCCACTTCGGAGGAACTGCGACGCAGCCTTGACCGATCCGGCGTCCTGGTTGTCCGGGTAGAGCCTGGAAACGCCGAAGTACCGATCATCCCACTCTCCCCTCTTCAGATCCGGGACCGGTTCACCTCTTGTCTCCCCACTAGAACCGGATAGCATCGATCATCGGAGTTATCTGGAAAGAGCCGTCGAGTATTCGACGTTTCAGGTCAGCAGCCATCTTCTGGGCCCTGGCCCGGTCAGACTGGCGCATGGCCACCGGCACCTGTCTTCCTGCAAGCCCGATCGATCCCAGCCTGGCGGCGAAGACGTCCGGACAGATCGTGGAACAAAGCCCACAGTTGAAGCACAGGCTGCGGTCAATCCTTATCCCTTTATCCCGGCCAATCGCCTGGGTGGGACAGCTCTCCTCTGCCTGGCAGGCCTGGCAGCCTCGGCACGCCTGAGGTGAGAATCGCACCGCCAGGTCCACATCGTCCCAGACCTGGCCGTAGTCTGCCTCTCCCAGTGGCCTGCGCTCTACGACGTCCATCACAGGCATGTGGATATCCCGGTCAGGGGTCAGGGCAGCCTGCAAAATGGATGGGCTGACAACAGGGATTGCCACAGCCCAGGAGCAGATGCATTCCGGGCCTGCCGACGTGATGAAGCCGCCCATCAGCTGCGGGTCCATTCCAGCCATATCGGCAAATCCGCTAAGGTTCGGGCGCTGTTTGCTGCTGCGTGTGCCGGGCCCAATTACCATGCCTGTTGCGCCGTTCATCAGTATTCGGCTGCCTGCGCCGATGCCCTCTAAAAGAGGATCGCACTGCAGCGGGCTGTAGCGGCCGCATCCGGAGAAGGTGGCTGCAGCCAGGTTCGGCGGAAAGCCGACCGCATGAAATATGGTCCTTACATCCTGGCATCCCGGATTGACGAAGGCGGAGTAGTTCTTGAAGCAGTGGCGGCTTCCGAATAGCCGCGCGGACTGCATCCGTGCAAGGGAGGTCTCGTCCTTCAGGATTCGGCCATCTGACGTCTCGATCTCCACTGTCACCCCTTTTCCCTCAACCAGGTCCCGGAATAGATGCCCGCCGCCATATCTGGCATCCCTGTGTCCGGTGCCGAACACCACCAGATCGAGCACACCCAGCCGCTCGTTGGGGCATGGGCCCACATTGGCCAAGACGCCGTTGAGCCTGGCAGACCTGGCCCTGATGAACGCGCCCGGACAGGCTGCCGGAAAGGATAGAACGGCATAAGTTCCGCTCATGACCGCACGGGTAGCTGTGGTTATGACGTCAACCTCCTCGATCCCCTCTCCGTCTCCGCTCTCGGCCAGATGCTGGAGCTCGCCGACTGTCATCACCACTCCGTGGCCTCTTCTTATCTTCTCCGAGATCTCGAAAGCCGATCTCATTATTCACCTGCAACCTTGTAGATGCGAATCCCTGGCCTGCGAAATGGATCTAATCTTGCCGAAAATTGCGTCTCGTCGAACAGTTTTCTGGCAGGAGCTGCATGGTCCTTGGATAAGACGTCTCTTTTCCTTTGGGATTTCAGGCATCCTGTTCTCTCCTGGTCTCCTCGGAAGGCCATATCCTGAAATGACTCAATCGCATCCACTGGCCTCGCCCCAAGTTCGCTCTCTTAGGATATCTGCTTTGCTGCAGATCGCCTTTCGCGACCATCTATGCCGCTTGCACCTCTATACGAGATATTTTTGTCCAAATCAAAGAGATGATTTGCCCGAAAAGGAACAATAGGATGCCTGGCGGGAAAGAACTTTATACAAACCGACCGAGCAGAGTCATGGATTCATCCGATCCGTAAGTATCATCGGGGTGATGCCATTTGAGAAGCCAGATAATTATTGCTGTTGTTGCCCTGGCAGTGGTTGCTACGCTGGGTTGCATCTCGGAGAAGAAGGCCGAGGTGACCACATTGAACATAGGTTACCAGCCCAGCACCCACCAGATCGCCGAGATGGTGGCCATGGAGAAGGGATGGTGGCTGGAGGACTTGAAGCCCTTCGGAATTACCGAGATAAAGGAGTTCGAATTTCCCTCCGGTCCGCCTGAGATGCAGGCCATGCTGGCCGGAAGCCTTGATGTGGCCTACGTAGGAACAGCCCCGCCGATCTCGGCAATTGCCAGCGGCCTGGATGCCAAGATCGTGGCCGCCGTCAATACCAACGGCTCCGACCTTGTCCTGAGGCCAGATAAAGCCTATCTGGGACCGTCCTCACTTGAAGGGATGAGCATCGGCACATTTCCGCCTGGGTCAATCCAGGACACTGTGATGAAGAAGTGGCTGCAGGAAAACGGAGTTGACATCGACAAGGTAAGGATCCTGCCCATGGGGCCGGGAGATGCAGTTACTGCCATCTCCGCCGGCAAGGTCGATGGGGTCTTCCTGCCTGCACCGTCGCCGTCGATAGTCATCCTGGAGGGCAAAGGACAGGAGGCGCTGCCCTCCGGCCAGATGTGGCCCAACCACGCCTGCTGCAGCCTTGTTGTCAGCGGCCGGCTGATCCGGGACAATCCGGAGCTGGTGGCTCAGATCGTCAAGACCCACCTGAAGGCAACCGAGTATGTTAACTCCCATCCGGAGGAGGCTGCGGAGATCTACGCCAACCGCACCAAGCAGGATCTCAAGACGGTCATGCACTCCGTCAAGAACTGGGACGGCGAGTGGGTGAGCGATCCCCACATCCAGATCCCCTCTACCCTGGAGTATGCCAAGGTGGACTATCAGATGAACTACACCCAAAAGGAGCTGTCTGAGGAGGAGCTCTTCGACACCAGCTTCTTTGACAGGGTGAAGGCCTGATGAGCTGGATCGCGATACCAGGCTCAGGCAGGAGTCGAAGATGAACGGCGACTGGGCGAAGACGCTTCGCAGGGAGTGGATTTCCGCCCTCTCCCTTGCCAGCCTGGTCCTTGTATGGCAGGCCGTGGCAATGCTCGTGGGCGACACCCTGATCCTGCCCAGCTTTCTGCAGGTCCTCGTCGCCCTCGAGGCAAGCTGGAAGACCCTGGTATTTCAGGATCTGCCAATAAGCCTGCTTCACTTCGGGTTGGGCATGGGAGCCGGAGTGCTCCTCGCCCTTCCAATGGGCATGGGAATGGGATGGTCGAGGCACATGGACCGGCTGATCGACCCCATGGTGGAGGTGATACGGCCCATACCTCCGCTGGCCTGGATACCGTTCGCCATCGTCTGGTTCGGCCTGACTCACGAGTCCGCCGGGTTCATCGTATTTGTCGGAGCGGTCTTTCCCATACTGATCAACACTTATGTGGGATTTAGAAGCCTGCCTCGGGTATTCGTGGAGTCGGCCAAGGTGCTGGGTGCTACAAGCAATCGAGACCTTATCCGCTACGTGGCTTTCCCGTACGCCCTGCCCTCAATAGCCGGAGGCGTAAGGATCGCCATGGGCATATCCTGGATGTGCCTTGTAGCTGCAGAGATGTTCGGTGTCAGCACCAGCGGGCTGGGCTACCGCATCTGGTCGTACTACTACCTGCACAAGATGGAGTACGTGCTCCTCTACATGATAGTCCTGGGATTGCTGGGCCTGTTCATCGACAGGGCCTTCCGCTACGTGGTTGAGGAGAGGATGCTGAAGTGGAGGGCAGGGCTGACCCAGTGAGACGGAGATGTGCAACAGGACGGTTTCGGCCGCAGGAGTTCGGCCGGACCAAATTCCCTATCGCAATCCTCTTCGACCTTTCCTTTTCTTATCCGATCTTTCGGTTCCCTGGCAAAATCTGACAGGCTTTTCAGACCTGCCCCATGAGAAACACGCTTTTTCAGGTTTTTCCGAAAAAGCGTGTAAGTGCGTGGTGTTTGGGGCTGGCCCTGAGGGATTAGAGTTCCCCGATCCTCTCAGGGCAGCTCTACCGTCCCCACGACTCGAAGCTTGCCTCCTTCCGGATAGGTGAGCACTCCAGAGGCGCCTGGCGGATGCACGAGTGGCTTGTCGAGGGATAGCTGAAGAAGTGGCCTGTGCCAGTCGTCTCCGCTGGCCGACTCGACCCTGGCAGGCACAAACTGCATCCAGTGGCCCAGGTGCAGCACCATGCCTTCCTTCAGCGGCGATGGCCAGTATTTTACCAGCCGCGCTTTTGCCTGCACAGAGCTGCTGACCTTGATGGACGGATCAGTGGTGAGCACAACGCCGCGGTCAAGGTCGTCCACCTCTATTCCCTTCAGCGCAAGTCCGGTCCTCTCACCCTGACCAGCCGCATCGAAATCCTGGTCGTGCTTCTGAATCGAGCGGATCTGGGCGGTCTTTTCGCCCGGCAGGATTCGCAACGAGTCGTGCTTCTTTAAGCTGCCCCGGGTGACAGCACCAAGGACAACCGTGCCGACGCCGCGGACGCTGAAGAAGTGGTCCACAGGCATGCTGCCAACGGGAGCGTCTAAGGCCGGATTCTCCTTTGTCGCCTCTTCCAGCAGGCGCTCACGCAGGACAATGGGATCGTCTGCCAGCAGCTCATAGCCCTCTGCGACCGTTCCCTTGATGAGCGGCAAGACCTGCTCCTTCTGGATGAAGTTGCGGAGGATCAGATAGCCGGAGGATATGCCCAGGCAGTCGAGCATCAGGACGCACTCTCCGAATGCCGGATCGATCTTCTCCACCACCAAAACCGCCATCCTGGCAAGAGTTGCTGCGTAAAAGAGGGGTGCCAGACGTTCCGGGTAGCGGGTGGGCTCTATGAAGGTGACGGTATCCTCGCCCCTTTTCAGATTGTAAAAGGTCATATCGCTGGTGGTTCCCGTCTTTCCCAGCTCCTTGGAGTAGCCGGCTGGACCCAGGACCACCACGTTGAGGTTTGGCATGGGTGGGGAGGAGGGCCCTTGGGATAATAGCCCTTGTGGTAGCAGGCCGGACGAATCGATACGGTTTAATTCTGGTGGCGATTAGTCATACAGCTGTGAAGAGCTGTGTGCGGCGCTGATCTTCCTGAGGAGCTTCCAGAGAGGTACGGCCACGCGGAGGATGCCGGCAGACCAGATGATAAGGAGCAGGAAGGGAGAGACGGAAAAGCCGGGGACACAGAAGCGGGTGGTTCAAAGTGATAGGTTTGTCACTGGCAGGATGCATTTGTTTTTCGGTCCCAGCCTTGTTGATCGCATTTCCATTGACTCGGGTGCATGCTATCATGCCGTCTCTTCAAGCTTATTGAAGCATATATAATAATATGCGGCGGAGACCGCATAAAATACGCCTGTCACCAGAAACGGCATGCTGTTCCATCCATTAGCCATCATCATTCCTCCCGCATAGGTCCCAACTCCCACAAAGGTATGGCAGGCCATCCAGGTGATGCTGTTGATCATCGATCTCTCGTTTGGACGGACGATCTCCAGCTTGAAGCTGTTCAATACCGGATTTGCCATGTTCATCAGCATGTAGCGCATCACAAATCCAGTTGCTGCCACAAGCAGGTTGGAGGCAAAGGTGAACATAAGCAGGAACGGTATGGACAGTATCTGAACAGAGGAGGCCAGCCTTATCTTTCCGACCCTCTCTGCGAAGATGGGCACCAGGAAGTATCCGACCACCATGAACACCTGAGACGCAGAAAAGATCATGCCGATTTGGCTTGCACTCGCACCCAAGAAAGAATCGAGATACACGTTGAAGTAGGGAAGCGACATGCCCCATCCTATGCCGAAAAGGCAAAAGAATAGGACCATCCTTCTGGCGTTCTTGGACCCAAACACCGATTTATAGGCCAGAAGCTGGCCGCTTGAGATCGCCATTTCCATGCGGCGCTCCTCTCTCATATATGCCAGCGGCAGCATCGAGATTATTATCGCTGTCAATGAAACATAGAGGGTAATTCTGTATGCAACGATACTGTCGGCATCCAGTGTGAACATATCCGAAAGAATGCCCGGCAAAAAGCCTCCGATCATATTTCCGGATAATGCAGAGATGGTGTAGATCAGAGAGGACATAGAGAAGAGGTACATTCTCTCCTCAGCTGAGGAATTCTCCAGCAGAAATATCGATCCTGTTATCAGGCTCAAGCTTGAGGCCATCCCAAACGCTATGCTGAAGGCCACTAGCAGCACCTGAGACGTTGTGTTGTAGAGAAACAGGAGCGATACTGCAAGGAGAACCGATGAGAGCAGCAGCGTCCTCTTTCTTCCAAGACGATCGCATACGAAGGCCGATGGCATCGCGAAAAGTCCGACCGATAAGGATGAGATGGATAATATCAGACCTAAGAAGTCCTCACGAAAACCAAGGCTCAGGATATAGAGGTTGAATATAACCCCGTAGATCCCTGCGTTTACGGTGGTCAGGAGATGGAAGGCCAGATACAATCTGGCATTGGAGCTGAAGCGCCTCACCTTATTGGCGTAGCTGTTGGATGCCACAAGCATGCTCTCTATCGGGGGGTCAAGTCTCATCGATCTCTTGCATCTCCCATTTCCCCAGTCAACAGCAGGGATCTTCTGTCTCTTTTTTTTCGCCAAGCGATTTTGCAGCCCGGCGAAAACGAAGACACATATCTGAATCGAATTGCAGCTATGCTATTTCTTATTTCAGATGTGATCTTGGCAGCTGTTTCATCTGCTCCAGTCACAGACAATTCTCGTATATTAATTCTTTGTGCTACTAAATATAGAAACATTCATAAATGTTGGGCGCAGCTTCAATTATCGTATTGGCCAAGGCCCGGATATTGGCACTGAACCGATATCACGAGGTCGGTTAAGCCATCTGTCATAGACGAAGAGATTTTGGCTTGTATGAGAGGTATCAAGATGTTTAAAGCGATTGGGTTGGTGGCTTTGGCGCTGCTGCTGGCCACGATGCCATGCGCAGTCCATGCGCAGGGCTCTGCTATGGAGGAAATTGGATCAAAGGCTGCAAAGGAGGCCATGGCTCAACTGGGATTTCAGAGCGGTGACAAAGACATACTGGCACTCACAAATGCCGGTCATGCCATCGTGGAGGGCCAGACCACCCAGGCTGCCTTAAAAGGCCTGACAGAGGCCAGCGGGTGCAGCGTCGGCGACGGCAACCTGCTTCAGGTGCTGCGGCCATACTGGAAGCCGCTGTGGTTCTACTTCTTCGATAAGGAGACGGGGGAGGCGATCTTCCTTCAGGCAGACAACCGGGCTGTGGGCATGTCTGCGCAAAAGCTCGCCTCTCTTCCTGCCGACCAGGCATTCACCAGGATCACGAGGGCTAACGTGGACCTGGACTACATGATGAACCACACCGATGAGGGCAACGCCACCTTCCAGGGAGCCTTTGGTGGAAACGAGTTCACCCTTGTGGGCATGTCCAATGTCTGGGCGCAGCCTGGGTCCTCGTTTGACTTCCTGCAGGCCACTGCGTTTCACGATCATCTCTGCCCAGGAGTGACAAGCGGCTATATGCTCGCCAAGTTCGTGGAAGGCAAGCTGCCCATCGAGGATATCTCTGCACAGAGCTATAGAGTGATCGCCTGTCCCCAGTGGTGTAAGGACGACTTATTGCAGATGCGATGGGATGCAACACCAGGCAAGAGCAGCATGTTCGTTATGGCCCTCTCCGACGCGGAGAAGAGCGCTCTGAGAGCCAGGTACAACCAGAGCGATGTGGCAGGCATCTACATTCGCTGGAACCAGACTGCCAAGCAGGGTGATGCGTTGGTCCTTGGGTTCAACTGGACAAGGGCCAGGGAGCTGGACGGATCAGCCGATTTCAAGGGGCCGTCGTGGGCTGCCAAGCTGGTCGAGGATGTGCGGCTCATGGAGTACTGGAACCAGCCACAGCTCGTTGTTTCGGTCATAAAGGAGTTCGAAGTGGACTCAGAGAGGCTGGCTTTGCTCCAGAGCGCAGGCGTACATCCGCTCAAGGTAGCAGGCGTGATGTAGAAAAATTGGGTCAGTGGGACAGTGCCAGATTGGTGCTTCCTGGCAACTTTTTTTGCTGGACGGCCGCGGGCTAGTAGCTTACGATTGATCTTTAGGCCTTGGATCCACGTATCTGCCGAAGTGGCATGATCATCGGCCTATCGGATAGCTTTCGCACTGCCGCTTGCACCCGATATACGGAAGCTATGTTCTCCTCTGTGATCACTGAGTGCGGATCGCCGACTGCCACGATCTTTCCCCGCTTCATCATTATGATGCGATCCGAGTAGTATGACGCCAGGTTGAGGTCGTGCAAGGCCATAATTGCAGTGATCTCCTTCTTCTTGACGACGTCCCGAATTATGTTCATGACGTCCAGCTGGTGCCAGATATCCAGGTTGCTGGTGGGCTCGTCAAGAAGCATCACCTCCGCTTCCTGAACAAGCGCTCTGGCAATGAGCACCTTCTGCTGCTGGCCGCCTGAAAGCTCGCTGAAGTTGTTCATGGCAAGCCTCTCGATATTCAATAGCTGCAAGACATCCCAGACCTTCTCTTCATCCCGCTCGCTGCCCAGCCAACCGATATGGGGCCTTCTGCCCATCAGGATCGTGTCGAAGACATTGGTGGGAAAGATGCGCACCGAGCTTTGCGGGACATAGGAGAGATATCTGGCTACCTCCATCCTGGTCATCTTCGCTACCTCTCTTCGGTCGATCAGGATGCTTCCTCCCTGCGGAGACACTATTTTGTTTATGCACTTGATCAGGGTCGATTTGCCAGAACCATTGGGCCCGACGATTGTCACAAGCTTTGAGGGGGCTATCTCGAAGCTTACGCTGTCCAGAACGGGATTGCTGTCGTAGCCGAAGACTATCTCTTTGGCCTGCAGCTTGATGATCATGTCCAGAACTCCTTTCTCTTTCCCTTCATCATGAGGTACATGAAGAATGGGACGCCCACAATGGATGTCATGATCCCTGTGGGGATGATGGTAGGTGCCATCAGATTCATTCCCACGGCATCAGCCGACATGAGGACAAGTGCGCCCAGCACTCCGGATGCCGGTATCAGAAACCTGTGATCTCCGCCGATCACCATGCGTGCCATATGAGGAGCCACAAGGCCAACGAAGGCGATAATTCCCATGAAGCAGACGATAACTGCCACAAGCAGGCTGCTTGTTGCCATGATGAACAGTCGGGTATTCTCTGCATTTACCCCGATGCTCTTGGCGGTATCGTCGCCGGCGGTCATTATGTTCAGGTCCCAGCATTTGGACATGAGCAGCGGAACGCATATGACGAATACCGCAAGGAGCAGCTGGGAGTTCGCCCAGGAGAAGGCGGCCAGGTCGCCCATTCCCCAGTTGGTCATGAGTCGAAGCTGCTCATCGCTGGCGAAATACTTGAGAAGCTGGCTGATGGCTGAGAAGAAGTAGTTGACAGCTATGCCTGCTAAGACCAGGTTCTCAGAGGTTGCGCCCTTGATGGCAGCCAGGCCTATGATGAAGAATGAGCAGAGCAGGGCGCAGAGGAAGGCATTGCCGATTATGAAATAAGGCCCTCCAAGAACCGAAAATCCAATGACGGCTGCCATTGATATGCCAAACTGGGCGCCGGCGGTGATTCCCAGCGTAAAGGGGCTGGCCAGCGGATTTTTGAGGACTGCCTGCATGACGCATCCGCATATCCCAAGTCCAAATCCAGCCATCATCCCGCCCAGTATGCGGGGAAACCGGATATTCCAGACGACTCGTGATGTAAGCGCCTCCGACTGGAAGTGATCTGGCAAAAAGCGGGCCAGAAGAGCAGAATAGGCATCGGCCACGGAAATCTCCAGTGGTCCAAGCGTTATGATTAAGCCTGTTAAAAAGACCAGCAGGGCGGCGATTCCCAGCACGAAGAAGATCCTGACGAGCTTGAATCTATCGTGAGCCGTCTGCATAGCGCTTCTCTTGCCAGCTCTCCTGGATTGGGACATTTCTGCACGTGTCTTGGCCCGGAAGAATAGCGCCTTTCCGCTCATCATTTATCAGCAGCCGCCCTGGCCAGACCCATGAGACATGGGAGGTCTGATGCCCAATGGCCGTCTCTCTCTCCAGTCGATACCACGATGAGGTTCTTCTCCTTGGCGATCTCATTTAAGGTCTGAAACTCACGCAGCTTCAAAGCACTGGGCTTGTTCTCATACATATCGGCAGCCTCGTTCATCATCCTGGATGCCTGAAGCTCTCCTTCTGCCAGTATTATGCGTGCCCTTTTCTCGCGCTCTGCTTCCGCCTGGCGGGCGATGGCACGCAGCATATTCTCGGGCAGTGAGACGTCTCTCATTGTCACCATCACCACATGCATTCCCCAGGGCTCCGTTGTGAAATCCAATATCTCCTTGATCCTCTGGTTGAGGTCGTCTCGGTCTGATAGTATAGTATCCAGCTCGTTTTGTCCAAGGATATCACGAAGTGTGGTCTGGGCCAGCAGAAGCGTGGCCGCCTCAAAGTCCTCTACCTCTACAATGGCTTTCGAGGCGCTCGTCACCTTGTAGTATATGACCGCGTCCACCTCAAGAGTGACATTGTCTCTGGAGATCACGGTCTGCTTGGGGACGTCGAGCTCTCTCACCCTCATGTCGACCCGCACCATCTTATCCGCCAGCGGAACGAGTGGGAAGAGGCCAGGACCTCTCTCGGCTTTCAGCTTTCCCAAACGAAATACGACCGCCCGTTCATACTGCCTCACCACCCTTATCGATGCTGCCAAAAGACCCAGCAAAAGGACAGATCCGGCCAAAATGGTTATGGAGACCATTCACGCCCACCTAGTCACGAACCAGCTTGCCTTTCCGCCAGGAGATCGTGGCCGATTTGTAGTGGCGGACCATGCACACTCCGGACTCGTCATCAACCAGCCTTAAAGAGAGGAATTCCCGCAGATCAGGCTCCTTATCGGCTGCGATGTCATGCATCTGCATCCATTCGGACGCGGCCTCGTCGAGGCTGGAGTAACGCTCTTTGTACAGCCAGTCAACCATCTCTATGTCGGCGTATATGCCCATCTCGGCGAGCAGATTGTAGATCACCAGATAATCCGCAGGTCCGGGCGCATTCTTAACCGCCACATCTCTCCTTAAGAAATCCGAAAAACCGTCGTCCCTCTTATGATCGGTGAAGATGAATATGTAAGCCCTGCTCTTGGCCAGCGAATCCATCTTGGCCAGCGCCTCTCTCAATTCATAGACACCCAGGGAGTTTGAGGATATGACGACGTCATGCTGCTCTATCTCGTCTACCGCCAAATCCTGCCAGCTCTTCTGGATGCACCGGATATTTTCTATCCCATCAGCGCGCATATTTTCCTTAAGGCAGGCCAGCATGCCTCCTGATTGGTCGAGAGCTGTAACGCTACTGGCCACTTTGGACATGGGAATTGCCAGCCTTCCGGTTCCAGCACCCACATCAAGGACGGTCTCGTAGGAACGCAGCCCAAGACTTGCCACCTGGATTTCAGCCCTCTCCCTGTGCCTCATGACCCTTCTATTGAACAGCTCTGCCTTTCTGTCCCAGTAGGAGATCAGGTCTGGATCATGGTGGTGAAAGCCCCTGAAATGTGTGGCCTTCCAAAGCTCGTCCCAGTTTACGATTCCTGGCATGATAATCACTACTTCAGGCTGTCCAGGTACTCTCTGGGCCAGATGAGGTAGTCGGCGTATTCGGAAAAGACGCCGTCAACCCCCAAGAAGGCCTTGAATATCTCATTGCCCTCCTTCTCAAGGTCCAGATCTCTGAACTCTGTGGGATGCAGCAGCTTGGCCATGTACATCATATTGATGAGGTTTCTGTCCGGAGGCGTGCCGCGGCAGTGTGGATAGAAGCAGTTGTACACATCTCCGTTCTTGATGGCATTGACCGAGGAGAGCTCAGGACTGCCCTTGATGAAATTCAATGCGGTGCTGTTTTTAGCTGCGCTGTTCGATATGAATACGAAGTCCGGATTCCAGGCAATGATCTGCTCAAGGGCGACATTGACTGTCGAGCCATTGATCTCAGAGGCCACGTTGATGCCTCCGGCGATCTTCAGGGGGTCGTATTTGGGCTCGGTTCTGGTGAAATCCCTTCCCTCTTTCGGATCGTAAAAGCCCGCTCCTGCGCCGCGTGAGGCAAAGTAGACACGCGGCTTGTCTTCGGGCTTCATGTTATCCGTTTTCGTCTTTACCAGGTCTATCTTGCCCTTTACAAAGTCAATCAGATCATCTGCCTCATCTTCTGCATCCAGAGCCTGGCCAGCCACGCGTATGCTCTCGAAGTACCCCTCATCCCCTAAGTTCCATCCCTGTCCACCCAGCACAACAACTGGGCAGCCGATCTTGTCCTCAAAGGCCTCTGCGTCCTTCAGATTTCCGCAGAAGATCAGGTCCGGCTTGAGCTGGGCTATCTTCTCGAAATATATGTCGTACCTGGTGCTTATCTCTGGCAGGGAGGCCATGCGTCCGTCGATAATGTCATCGAAACACCTCTTGCATCCTTCTTCGGTGTTGCCGAATGTCATGGGACACAGGCAGGATTTCGTGGCCTGCTCTCCTGCAACAAGCTTGTCTCCGCAGCCCAGGCCTATGACTATCCTGGCCTCGTCCGGGGATCGGGTGATTATCCTCTCGATGGGCTTATCCAGGATTACATCCCGGCCTTGAGTATCGGTAAAGGCCTTAGGATAAGATGCCGTTGCCGTTATGCCAATAACAAATAAAGAGCATACCAATATTACCGCCAGAGTTTTATTTCGCAAACAGGATTTATGCATATATAGCTCACCAATTGTCTCAGATGGTTGTCAATACGTCACATCACACTGATTCATGATCAGTTACGATTTAGATGTTAATAGTATTGAAATATTTAAGAGTTTTTGTTAATAGACGTATCGACAAGATGTTCTTCGCCTACTATGATTATCGCCTCAGGTCATCGAGCGAATCTTTCGGAGATATGCAGAGTGGGGGGGAATCAATCGATGGTTAGCGTCGGATCCAGTAACACTGGTTGTGGCAATATTCTTAAATAAGGAATTGATTACATCCCTTGTTTGAGGTGTTTGGACGAATGATAGACCGGAGTCGAGAGGTATGATTCTGGCATTGCATTGGCTCTCCGGCACTGACGCATCGGATGATTGATTCTTGCGAGGAGCTGGGCGCCTGAGGCGGCTTTTTTTGGCAGCTGCCGATACCTCATAAATCCGCTTCAAATCCTGTGGGTATTGACATGATCGATATTTGTGACGAAATCGACTGGAATGAGGTCTGGAAGAGCCGGACTGATAGGAGCCGGGGATCGGCTCCCGGGCGGGATTGTGCCCGCATCTGGGAGAGCAAGGACAGCGCTCTGCGCTTCTGGGATATGTGCCAAAGGGAGCGCAGCAGGATCGACCAGACAGTCTGGGAGACGGATATCACGGCAGAGTCGCGGGTCCTCGACATCGGAGCGGGACCTGGAACGCTTGCAATCCCCTTTGCTCAGAAGGCGGCGCATGTCACAGCCGTCGAGCCTGCCGACGGCATGTGCAGCGTGATGAGAGAGAAGATGGCCGAGTTCGGCGTCCATAACATCGCCGTGGTCAAGAAGCGATGGGAGGATGTGGATGTTGAGCGAGATCTTGATCCGCCATACGATGTGGTGATCGCGTCCTTCTCTCTTGGAATGAGGGATATCAGGGCGGCAATTCAGAAGATGACTGACGCCTCTTCGAGGTACGTCTATCTCTATCATTTCGCCGGGCCGACGTCCTGGGACCTGCAGTGGGAGAGGATCTGGCAGAGCATGCATGGACGAGAGTACCGTCCTGGCCCGAAGAGCGACGTCCTCTACAACGTGCTTTATCAGATGGGGATATATCCGCATATCAGGACATTTAGGCTGGAGCACGATCAACGATACCCCTCGCTTGATGAGGCCACTCAGGACATGGCTTTCCGGGCGGATGCGAAGACAGAGGCGCAGAAGTCGATATTGCGAGAATACCTTCGGGAGGGCATGCGTGAGGAAGATGGTGCGCTGGTGCTGCCTGGATGGTCGACCAGAGTGAAGATGTGGTGGGAGAAGTGATCGTTGTTCGAGACTATCTTATCCGATAGAACCTTTTCAATTTGAACTCTACATTCATGGATGATAATGTAGTATTTTACATGTTTTATTTGTACTTGATGCAGATATCATAAGATTTATTGCTACCTACACTATGACATGTGCTATCAGGCGATGTCCGTGCACAGAGATGTAGGAGATTGATGTGACTATGTCCATCGACGATAGGGAGGACTCTTTGTCCGCCGCTGCATTCAATACGATACACTGGCTCAGCCGTTACCGCCAGTTTCTGCTGGATCCTGGAACCATCGTCACCGTGGTCGGCAGCCTGATCTTGACCCTGGCAGTCGTCATCGACCCTGGAGGACTGTATCATGGCGAGACTCATGAAGGCGGAAGCGTTCTCTATCTGATCGCGGCTTTGGTTGGGTCATCCTTCATCTGGATGTCAGCTCTCCGGGGCATCAGGGAGCGCGACTTCACGGCGGATATCCCCGTTTCCATCGCCACAATGGCGGCTATCGCCATTGGCGAATATTCTGCAGCAGCTGTCGTGGCGGTCTTGCTGCTCCTCGGCGGCCTCTTGGAGGAGTTCGTTGCGGCTCGAGCCAATCAATCCCTGGTGTCTTTGGCTGGCCTTCTGCCTGACAAGGTTACAGTGCGCAGGAACGGCGGTGATCTGGTGGTATGCCTGGAGGATGTCGATGTCGGCGACCTTGTACTTGTACGGTCGGGCGATAGAATTGCTGTCGATGGTGAGGTTGTCTCCGGCTCTGCCTCGGTCAACCAGGCGGCCATCACTGGAGAGAGCCTGGCAGTTGAGAAGAAGCCGGGAGATCAGGTTTATGCCGGAACGCTTAGTGAGGTTGGCGCCCTTGAGATACGGGTAAGCAAGATCGGCGGCGATACTGCTCTTGGCCATATCCGCAGCCTGATCGAGGAGGCGCAGTCTCATAAACCACCAATTGAGCGTCTTCTCAACAGATACGCCAAGATCTACATGCCTTTGGCTCTGATCTCAGGCGGGCTGCTCTGGCTGTGGAGCGGCGATGTCATGAGGGCGATTACCATGCTCATAGTCTTCTGCCCATGTGTGATTGTGCTGGCCACCCCCACAGCTCTCGTGGCAGCCATCGGCAACGCCGCCGCTCGTGGCAGCCTGGTCAAGAAAGGAGAAACGATAGAGGTTCTATCCGAAGTTGATACGGTGGTCTTCGACAAGACCGGCACGCTCACATCTGGAAAACCCAGACTGCTCCATATAATCGCCACCGGGAACATGACTGAAGAGACGCTTTTAAAGCGGGCTGCCATTGCCGAGAAGTTCAGCGAGCACCCTTTTGGCCGGGCCCTGGTTTCAGCGGCACTGGGCAAGGAGGAAACCCTGCAGGATCCCGAATTCTTCGAGGCCCTGCCAGGACAGGGGATACGCGCCAGAGCAGAAGGAGAGGAGGTGATATTGGGCAGGCCAAACGTCCTTAAAAAGCAGGGGATCGCGGTTCCTCCGGAGATCGAGGACAGTGCAGGCTCTCTGGAAGAGTCCGGCTGCAGCGTCGTGCTTGCAGGCATAGGGGGCAGGGCCGAAGGGCTCTTCGCATTTGAGGACGAGTTGCGATTGGAGTCAAGCCCCGTGGTTCGAAGGTTGGGCGATCTCGGCCTGAACGTTGCGATTGTAAGCGGTGATAATCATGCGGCCACACAGCGCGTAGCCCTGTCTATCGGCGTTAAGAATCTATTCTCTGAGAAGATGCCACATGAGAAGGTGGATATCGTAAAGGCCCTTCAATCCGAAGGGCATAAAGTGGCCTTTGTTGGCGAAGGGGTCAACGACGGGCCGGCGCTGGCCCAGGCAGATGTCGGCATTGCCATGGGCATCTCCGGAACTGATGTGGCCATGCAGACCGCAGACATCGGACTCCTATCGGATGATCTCTCAAAGATGCCGCATCTGATAATGGTCTCTCGAAAAGCGATTGCTACTATCAAGCATAACCTGATCTTCTCGCTTGGAGTGCTGGCGATAGCCGTAGCCCTGACCATCCCCGGAATACTGACGCCTGTTACCGGGGCGATGCTTCATGAATTGTCATCAGTTCCGGTTATTGTCAACTCCATGAGGCTTATCGCTTACAGCCCGAATACCTGACCTGATCCTTTATGGAATCGACTCGAAAGCCGCCCAGTTCTTGGCGCATCCTTGTAATACTAATAACAGATAAGGTCTTAAATATGACAATCAAATATATACTACATAGGATGAATTCAGATGGATAATTCAAATAAAGTGCGTGGCAGATCGGCGCACCTCTCAATGGACCGCTGCCTGTTGCTCGAATTGGCCGCAGCAGGCCTGATGTTGTTCATTCTTTGCGGCACTGCCGTCTCAGAAGAGGATGCAGTGGATGTGTTTACCATTGCCGATACCACTGGGGATTGGGGATGGCCTTCCCCCTACGGCCACTACTCGCGTGGTCCCGGTTACGTCAGGATGAGCCTGATCTTCGATACCCTGGTCTGGAAGGACCAGGACGGATACGTGCCTGCGCTAGCTGATAGCTGGCATATGGAAGGAGGAGACTGCTATGTGTTCAATCTGAGAAGAAACGTCACCTGGAATGACGAAGAGCAGTTAACTGCGAGGGATGTGGTATTCACCATCGATTACATTAAGGAGCACCCATACCAGTGGGTCAACTCAGGCGTTATAAGGAACGCCGAGCTGCTGGACGATTATACCGTAAAGATCAGGCTCAACGGTTCTTACGCGCCTTTTCTGGATATGGTAGCATGCACTCTGCCCATCCTTCCTGAGCATATCTACAGAGATATCGACGAGCCAACGGAATTTCGCAAAGATAAGTCGCTGGTGGGCACCGGGCCCTATACGCTTGTAGATTACGACCAGTCCCAGGGGACATATCTTTACCAGGCATATGACGGCTATTATCTTGGTGCTCCCCGGGTCAGGCATATCAAGTTCATTAAGCTGAGCAATGAGATGGCTGCTGCAGCTCTGGAGAAAGGAGATGTCGATGCGTCAGCGGTGCCTGCGGAGACTGTGGGTAGGCTAAGAAAGGGCGGGTTTGTGGTCCTGGAAGGTCCACGTGATGGGATCACAAAGATAATGGTCAACCACAAGAAAGAGCCATTCTCCGATGTAAGGCTCAGGCAGGCTCTGTATTGTGCGATAGACCGTCAGGCTCTTGTGGACAATGCTCTGCGAGGCTTTGGAGTGATAGCCAGTCCTGGGCTCTTCGCTCCTGATAGCGAATGGTACAATCCAGATGTGGAGCAGTATAGTTACGATCCGGCTCGGTCTGTGGATCTCATGTCCGAGATTGGCTATGCAAAGGACGGGCAGAGCTTCTCAAGAGACGGAACAGTTTTCGAGATCGAGATGCTTGTCACCTCCGTTAACGAGCGGGTCGGTGAGATGGTACGCCAGCAACTGGAGAATGCAGGATTTAAAGTTACGCTTCGCAGTGTGGATTCCAAGACCCTTGACAACCTGGTTGGTGAGTGGAACTTCGACCTGGCCTTGAACAGCCATGGCGGAATGAGCGGAGATCCCGAGATTTTGAACAGGATAATTGGGGAGGGGTATACCTTCAACAGCGCTCGCTATTCAGCGAATCAGAGGCTGAACGATCTCCTGGATGAGGAGGTCTCAGAGATGGACCCTGCCAAGAGGAAGGAGCTGGTCGAAGAAGTCCAGCAGGTCTATGCTCAGGATTTGCCGGCCTTGCCGCTGTATTATACGAACTCTTACTGGGCACACGACGGTCAGGTGAATGCCTATTACACCAAGAGGGGAATTGCCAACGGCATACCCATTGCCCAGAACAAGCTCTGCTTTGTGAGGTAGCATGACACCAGGTGACGATTCGCTTTGACGATTCTGTGAAGGACAAAAAATCGTCCATTTTGATGGATGTGGTTTTAGGATGAAGATAGTGATCTGCGGGAAAGGCGGAAGCGGGAAAAGCACGGTATCGGCTCTTCTGGCCCAAGAGATTGCCAGAAGAGGAGATGAGGTCCTGGTGGTTGACACAGACGAGTCAAACTTCGGACTCTACAAACAGCTGGGATTTGAGCAGCCTTCGGATTTCATAGAATCGTTAGGCGGAAAAAAAGCGCTCTCCGAGAAGCTGATGGATTTCATCAGATCTGAGGGCAGAGAAGGGCTAAGGATCCTGGAGGAGTTCTCGGTTAACGATATCCCAAAGGAGCTCGTTGCAGGTGAGGCCGGCATTAAGCTTGTGGCTATCGGAAAGATCCACGACTTTGGGGAGGGCTGCGCCTGCCCCATGGGCGCCCTGGCCAGGGAGTTCCTCGAGAAGCTCAAGACCGACGGAGAGCATGTGATAGTGGATACCGATGCCGGCATCGAGCATTTTGGCCGTGGTGTTGAATCCGGATGTGACCGAATCGCAGTGGTGGTTGATCCCAGCTTTGAATCGGTCCAGCTATCGGAGAAGATCTCTGAGATGTCGGAAATGATCGGAAAGGAGGTCTTTTTCATCCTCAACAGGGTGGATGAAAACTCGGAGGAGCTGATAGATCTGGTTGATGAGGCGAAGGTGATTGGAGTTCTGCCCTTCGATAAAGGCGTCTTCAAAGCCTGCCTGAGAGGAGAGAGGATTCCCAGGATTGCTGAGATTGAGCAGATCGCCGACAGGCTGCTGGCCGCATAGCGCGAGGCCAATTCCAGTCGTGTTATTCACGAGGATGATTACATGATCTTAAGGCCAAACCAACGGGAGCAGATTCTTCCACTGCCGGTGGTTCTGATATCCACCCAGTCTGAAGAGGGCATCAGAAATGCCGCCCCATGGTCCAACTTCACCCCCGTTTTGCGCCCTCTCGAAGAGGTGCTCCTGGCATCCTGGCTGAGGCGGGACACTCTGGACAACATTCGTCAGACGGGGGAGTTCGTGGTCAACATACCCGCGGTAGGGATGGAAGACGCGGTGATGCTCTGCGCCCGCAACTATCCTCCACACGTGGACGAGTTCTTGGAGGCTGGGCTGCGAGCAAGGGCATCGAGCAAGGTTGTGCCGCCGGGAATCGAGGGCTGCCTTGCCTGGGCTGAGTGCAAGCTGTCTGAGGAGCTAGATCGCCAGAGATTCGTCCTGATCATCGGACGCGTGGTTCACCTGGAGGTGGACGACCGGCTCTTCAACTCCAGTGGAGAGATGGACTTTGAAAAAGCGAAGCCCCTGGTGGCAATGCTTGGAAAAGAGGGGATGAGCTTCGCCTATCCAGTCTTCTCCGGGAGGTATGCAGAGTACAGGGATATGTTTTTGGAGCCGGTCTCGCCTGGCAGCTGATCTGACGGTTGAGCCAAAATCGACGCGTTATAGTTAAAAGAGTGAGGCTTCTGGATAAATTCGGGAGATGAAATGCGTGTCAAAGATGGAAAGAGGCGAGCTGAAGGTGGTCGGCATGGCCTGTGCCGGCTGCTCGGGGGCTGTGGAGACAACCCTTCGGAGGCTGGATGGAGTCTCGGAGGCCAGGGTAGATCTGGGCAGGAAGACTGCCTATGTGCAGTACGATTCCAGAATGGTCTCGATTGAGGACCTGATAAGGGCGGTCGAAGGAGAGGGATACAGGATCGGATGAAGGCGGAGCTGCCAGGAAAGGTCAGAAGAGTGCAGGGATTGCCAAAAGCGGGCTCTCTGCCATTTCATCCCCCCTGGCCCTGGAAATTTCAGCACGAGCAGCATGCGCCAAAGTCGCTGGATTTTCTGGACGAAGTTCGATGGATGATAATGGTCACGCCGGAATTTGACATTAGGGGTACAGGAATGATATCCAAGCTGTATTTGGGCATCCTCCTGATGGTGACTGGGGCGATATTCGTCCTGGTTCCTTTTGGCAGAAATAGGATCTTCAAATTCCGCGTCAAAGCAGCCCTACGAATCGGAAAGACGCATGGAGAAGGATGAACCGTCGTTTTGGCTATTATCTGCTGCTGGCGGGGTTGCTGACTCTATTTCTCACGCATATCAACAATTATTTTGTCTTTATACTACTAGTGATATTCATAGCCGTCCTAGCCACACATTTTAATGAGAGGAGCTACCTGATGGCGCCTCTATCCCTTTTGGCGATCTTCGTCTTGACCAACGTATTTGCCTATCCATTGCCGGAAGTCGTGGCTGTGCATTTCAGCGGACTTGATGCGGACGGGTGGAGCACCAAAGACGAGTATTTGCGAAGAGCAACCTCATTTTATTTTCTGTTAACCCTGTTCTTCATATGGGCGTCGAAGGATCGAAAATACATGATTCCAGTTATGAGCGGGGCCCTCGTTTGTGTCTTGTTCATCAATGCCATCGTCTTATCGATGCCTGATCACGGGGCGAATATCTCTATCCTTCTCTACGTACCTCCTCTGGTGTTACTCATATTCCTTGCATCGTATTATAGAAATATGGGCGACAAAATTGCGTGATTTTGAGGCGGCGGGCGATGTCTTTGGATATGTGCGGCGGATTTTGTCTTTTAGATTGTAGCTGATGTGCTTGAAGATGTATGGTTATTGAGCTGGAACCATGGTTTTAGCACATCATATAAGGCGCAAAGAATCGGCACAGTGCCTGAATGTTCATTTAGGTCTCCAATTCTCGCCAAGAGCCTGGCCTATTTTCTTGTCCACGCCAATTGCCTTCAAAGCCTTTACGATCATGCATGTTCTGGGCAGACAAACACACCCTGATTGTCCAGGAAATCCCATGGCAATCCTTGGAACCTTGTCAAATATTCCTGATGTGTTGCCTTCGGGTTCAGATCCTTCAGCAATTCTGGATGGAACCATTTCGCCAAATAGCCGATCCCTATAAAATGCCTCACGTTACCTACAATTTGGTTATTCATTACGTAGACTCTATCGTTCTTAATGGCTCTGACCTCAACAAGTTCCGAACGATTGAGAATATCTCCATGAATCTCTCGCAATTCTCTTCCATCGGTTGCGTTGTAGCCCTTTATATCCGCATCGATTCTGACAATCAATTCCGGGTCCCGAACTACGACCGCTTCTGGGTCCACATCTGAATAGCCCTTCAGATCGCTGAAGATATTCCTGCCACCAGCTAGTTCGATCTTCTGTTGATGCCCTGTTCCATTACCGGCACTGTAATACGGCTTCCGATTTTCATAATATACAGTGGGCCTCTCATCCTCAGGAATCCGATCCACGACATTCGTTATGGAATTCATCCAAGACTCATAAAAATTGACGAATTCATCGGCATCGGACCGCCGATCGAATAGGTATCCTAATGTAATCGCTTCTTTTGCGTAACTCTCGGGCTTGAAGGCATCAATGCGAATCACATTTATTCCCGGATTCAAGTCCTTGAGGCGACTTTGTATCTCTTCTGCCTCGATCGTTGAGAATGTGGCGTATAATAAAACGACGTCTGGATTTAATTCAACGAGATTTTCGTAATCGGGATTCTTAGTAGCTCCCACGGATGGATAGTCGTAGAATTCAGACAATAGCTCATTGCTCTTGATATGAGTTCCAACGCCCACAATTTTATTATCGGCTTTAATCGACCTCATAGTCTCAACGTGTTCATTATTGAATGCTACGACCCTCTCTATCGGCATCTTCACGGATACCACTCGACCTGCAGAATCTATTATCGAGATCTTCTTTTCGTTGCCTGAAACGATCTCTGCAGTCTGATCGAGGTCTTTTGAATCGACCTTGCCGTCATAATTGGCATCGCTGAGTTTGGTGGCCGGCTTTGTTCCAGCTATAACTTCCTCAAGATATCTGAGGTCCCCCTGGTCAATCTTATCATCCATGTTGGCGTTGCCAAAGATCTCCAGCGTGTAATCCGATGCCAGGACGGACAAGGCCGTTAGCATCGCTGCAGCTGCAACAAAAAGCAGAAATATTGGAATTGATCTTATCATTAGACCTCCTCCACCGGCGGATAAACGAATACACCTTGCGTATCCAGGTCGTAATCCAGATGCTGGAATCTGGTTAGATACTCTTGGTGTATTGCTTGCGGGTCCAGTTCCCTGAAGAGGTCAGGATGGAACCACTTAGCCAGGTAAGCTGCAGCGATGAAATGTTTGCCGCCAGTCAGCTCTTTGATGATCACGTGAACTCTGTGGTTGCCCAAAGCAGATACCTGAGAGATCTCTTTGCGCTTTGACATTTCATCATGCATTTCCCTCAGCCAGGTTGGATCGTTGACATCGTATCCATACTTCCCTCTTGTATATCCCTGTACGATGATGATCTCGGGATCACGAACTATCACTTCCTCCTTATCTATATCTTTATAGCCGCTTATATCTCCAAATACATCGTGGCCACCAGCCAGATCCACTATTTGATGAGTGACAGTCCCTTGACCACCTACCTTATATGGATCACCAAAGCCTTCGAAATAGACCCTTGGCCGATCTTCATTGGAAATCCCTTTCAACCTGTCCTGGATATCGTTTATGCATCTGCTGTAAAATTTGGAGAATTCTTCGGCTTGGTCTTCCTTATCCAGAATGAAGCCAAGTTTTACTGCCTCTTCCAGGTAGCTCTCTGGTTTGAAACAATCCAGACGGACTACGGTTATGCCCGCATCTTCCAGCAGGAGTTGAACTTCGTCACAGGATGATACAAAGTGGGTCGCATATAAAAACGCTATGTCAGGATGCATCTCTATGATCTTTTCGACATCCGGTTTCCATCCAGTACCAACGTTTAAGGTGCTCTTGAACTCCGGAAAGAATTTCCCCTTTGAGGCGGCAGTCGACGAGACGGCTGCGATTGACTCTTTATCCAGATCGAGGGATCGCATCACCTCTAGAACGTTTTCATTTAATACGATGATCTTTCCAATCGGCTTTTTTATTGTGACCTCTCTTCCTGTGGTGTCGATCAGAGTTATCTCGTCTTCTTCGCCGTTTATGATCTGCTTTACCCGGATTATATCCTTATCATCTATCTCTTTATCGCAATTGGCGTCAGCGAGATCTGTTATCTCATTTGTCCCATTGATTATTCCTCTGAGATAGGCGATATCTCTTTCGTCTATAGTATCGTCCATGTTAGCGTTGCCGAAGATGCCCAGAGTATAATCTGCCGCACACACGGTCGATGCCACAAGCGACATGCATGACATCATCACCAATATCAAGGCTATCCGATTCATATATAACCAGTCCAATCATATCTAATGATGTATTAGTGTTATCTAATGATACTATTTAACCATTTCTGGACAATGAGTGGCTGTGCAGAGCGATATCCAAACATTGGTTATGCGACTTATTTTCCGTTAAGGATCTGCGAGGTGGTACTGCGATCCCCAGGACAGCTTTACTCGCCAGTTTTCAGGAGAGTCGATATCTGCCAGAGCCATCCAGGCAGGTTACATCGTTCAGATCCTGTCGCAGTTCCTAAACATAATCCCTCCCACGCCTGCACCAATAGTTGATTTCATCATGCCGCTTACCCATGTGGATCAGCACACCTCGCTTAAGTTATTCACAATCCCGGACTTCGTCCTGCAATTCTGCCCGACGCATCCGTCAGAGGTGTACCTCATGGAGCGGTTCGCCAAGTTGGAAATCGCCGGGAACCAGACATTCGATGATGGTCAAACGGCGGCGCACCCCGCAGCTCTGCTGCGGGGTGCAAATCGCTGGTCGACTTGCTGAAGTTGTCAGATAAGACAGCAGAAAGATCCATGTTCTTCGATTATCGCTCCTCCAGTGGCGGATAGACGAATACGCCCTGTTTATCCAAGTCGTAATCCAGTCCCTGGAACCTGGTAAGGTATTCCTGATGAATTGCCTTCGGGTCCAGGTCCTTGAAGAGGTCGGGATGGAACCATTTCGCCATGTAAGCTACTGCTACCAGCGCCCTCGGCCCGCTGACGATCTCTTGCCCCATCACAAAGACCCCTCCCTCTTTTACCGCGGTGATGTTTGCAAAACCGGGGCGTGAGATGATATTCTCCCTAAGGGTCTCCATTTCAGATGAGTTGTTGGTTGTATAACCATGATCTGCGGTTTTGCGAAATGGGTATTTTACTATGATATCTGGGTCCTTGGTCATAATCCACTCGGCATCTACCGTGGGATTTTTCCCAGGAATGTCTGCGGCGATATTCAAGCCGCCTGCCATCTTACAGAGTTGATGCAATGAGCTGTTAGGATCTGTCTGATAATCAAGCGACCATTCCAGGAATACCTTCGGCTTCTTATCCTCGGAGAGATTGCCGACGCGATCTCTGATGGTCTTCATGCATCCATCGTGAAAATCGATAACTTCCTTTGCAGAATCTTCGGCGTCTAGCACATATCCCAATCTAGCTATTTCACTGGTATAATTATCCATCTTTAAACCGATGCGTGCTACTGCAATTCCGGTATCCTTGAGATTGTCCTCCATCTCTGGCGTCCACCCACTATACTGCAAGATGATATCGGGATCAAGTCCAATTATGGCCTCGTAATCTGGAGTCCATCCGCTTCCCACGGTTGGCAAGTCCATCATTTCTGGATGGAAGTCCTGTTTGTCTGTTACATACGTGGAGACGCCTACAATCTTCTTATTGCAGTTCAAGGACCTTAAGACCTCTGCATGACTTGTACCGAGAACTATCAAGCGCTTAACCGGCTTTTTCACAGATACAGCCTTGTTGTCCGAATCTAAGAACGCGACCTCCATATCGTCTCCGTTCATCATCTGACGGATCTGAGTTATATCTCTCTCATCGATTTTGCCATCGCAGTTCGCGTCCGCCAGTTCGGTCTCTTCCTTTATTCCTACGATTATCCCTCGAACATATTCAATGTCCTGCTCATCTATCGTATCGTCCATGTTAGCGTTGCCGAAGATGCCCAGAGTATAAGATCCGGCGCTTATCGGGGATGCCATGCACGGCAGAACCAGAAGGATGACCAGCAGAAAGTGGATCTGAATGTGCCATGCGTTCTCTGTTATATCAGCCATTTGCCATCCATTAAGCAGATTATACTCAGAACTACTCATACTTCATCATCATATTAATTATGAATTACCTACTAAGTTATAACTCTTTTGATTGTATTATGCATTAAAAGATCTGCAAACGTGTTTTTCCGCACATCCGCCAAGTCCAGAGTGCCGCTTTATGATTTGGCTCCCTCGCACGGATCTTAGGAGATCAGGTATCATCGAGTCTTCGTCTCATAAATCCCATTGACCTGTATGCTTGAAACCTGCCCTCGGATTTTACTGAGACGCAGTGCTTGTTCGAATCATAGTCGTATGTTCCCACCATTTCCAGTGAGATGATACCCGGCAGAGAAAATAATAAGGGCGTATCCGGCTCTGGCCGAAAACGCCCTGAACAATAAATCAATACGACGGCTTTGACCATTGAATGGTCATCTATAGCGTCTGATGCGGCATCCATCCCGCAATGAGAGTTCCGGTTTCATATTCGCTTCCTGTTCCTATCCTCGTGTATTTCCCATTTAACGGCAATTGGCTGAGGTTCAAGGAGATCACATAAATCTCCATGCCGCTTTCAGGCACCACGTCGAGCAGCAGATCCGTTCCGGATATCCTCCCGCTGGCAGTTGCCGATTGAGAACCTGCCGGCATCGTGATATTGCCCCGGCCAAAGACCGCGTTCACGGACTGGTTAAGGGCAAGATCGATGGTTATGCCATCGGTCAGCTCCAAATGCCAGCCGCCCGCAACCTCGACGAGTGCAGTTTTCGGGATCGATTCTGATAGGGCAGATCCCACGTAGGTTGGAGCGCGCGGTGCATCCAGGGATGCCTTCATCTCCTTGACTGCCGGGTCCACAGCAACGTAATGGTTGGTCTGGGCGCCGGTCTGGGCAATCAGCATGACCGTCAAGCTGATCGCAATTACGATTCCAGTTGACCTCATGATTAACATCCCCACCAACCTGATGTTTTGGTCATGATAGCCCATATACGTTTGGGTCATGGCACCTGCTTGATCGTATTTTTGGGCAAAGGCACTGTTTTTGGGCAAAGGAGACGATCAAAGGCTCGGATCGGAGAATTGTTGAACAACGCCCGCAGCCCTTAATCTATCTGACCCAAAAATTGCACAGAAAAGAGGCGGGTGGCTATGACTGGAGACGTCAAAACTATCAGGTCAGCCTGGATACGGACTATCCAGCGGTAGAAGGCAATCGATTATATCTAGTTGAGCACAGGAGTGCTCTCTTGATAATACACGGCCCGCATCTCGGACAACCTCGTGGAGTTGATATCCCCAATCCCCAGCGAGAAGTCTTTGCAAAACGCCATGAGACCGATGAAGGGCAAAGGGCCTGCACACCGGTGACCAGTCATGACCAAAGGACGATCCTTTCATGGAGAGGAGGGGATTCATGGAGAGAGGTGGCTGGAGCTGCACGATGGATATTTCGGAGACCATGAAGTGGCATGGCCTTTCTTAAATACGATAGAAGAGATCATCGATAAGTCGCATCCGGCGGTCATAGCAGACCTGGGCGGGGGCACGGGCTTCATACTGGGGGAACTGCTTAGGAGATCGAATACTGCTGAAATGAAGCTGATTAACGTCGATGTCTCATCGAAGCAGCTATCTCTTTGCCTCGATAAGCGGATTGTGACCATCTGTGAGTCAGCATCGCTGGTAACGCGCCGTCATCTGCAGGTCGGAGATGGAGCGCTGCTATTGATTGCTCGATCATTGCTGCACTATTTCGGTAAATTCGGAAGCAGAAGCCTCCTGAGGAATATAAGATCATTGCTCAGGGAAGGCGAGCTCTTCATCCATCAATCTGCCTGCTTCGGTCAGGATTCCGATGCCAGATGTCTGAATTTGCTATACAGCCTGATGGGCACGGAGAAGTGGTATGGCACCGAAGGAGAGATGACTGAGATGCTGCAACAGGCGGGATTGGAGATCTGCTCCTCAAGTCCTGCCCCCACGCTTCATCTCAGCTCACGTGACCTATCTGAGAGATACGGATTGAGCCCTGAGCGAATCTCATCGATTCGAACTGAGGTAAAGAGGCAACACGGCAACATTCCGGATGTATTTAGTCCTACCGATGATGGTTTCGATGCCTGGCTGCATTATCGCATATTCGTATGCAGGGCAATATGATCCTGTTGTGGAAGTTGAAATAGTCATTTGATTCACCAATCTGGTTCACTATGCGCTTTCTTTCAGGTAAATTCAGCCCGCGTGATTGGACCGAGGTCCCGGAATTCACGCCTCGATATCGCCCGAAAATTTATTACGTTTACAGAACTGCGGTTGTATCAGATATTCAGGGGCCTGGTGGAGAGCATGAGCATCAATTGGAACTTTATATGTTTAATTTCCTCCATATTAATATCTGCCCTATGGCAGGGAGCTTTTGCTGAGTGCTGCAATCTGGACAGCCCGAATTGTCCCTGCTTTCAGGACACGGGCTCCTGGAGCCCTGGTGGTCTCACCATACAGGACGTGGCTTTGGAAACCGTGGGAACAAATGCCTCATGCGTAGGCAACGGCGGCAAACCGTATTATCAGATGGTGAACGGAATCGAGAGCCCGAGCATCGCCCAAGCCGCAGCTTGTGCCGGCATCCTGCCATATCCTCGCGATGCATGGTGCTCTGAGACCATATCTTACTGGCATCATAAAGCAGGAATTCCATACCCATCGGGATTAAGGAACTCAGATTGGAGCCTGAACTGGCAGCTGCACAATACCTCCTTGCTGCGGACCTTCTATGAGACGGAGGAGGAGATACCGGGTGGAAGGGGCAGATGGATCTCCTGGCAAGACCTGAACTACGACGACATGCAGCTGGGTGTAACAGTTCCACTGCCTGGCTCGTATGTCCAGATCGCCAAATATGAGAAGGACGCAACTGGAAGGTGGATCTGGAACGGTGACTCTCATAGCATGATGATAAATGAGATGTGGATCTACCGCAGGATCTCTCCTCTGGGAGGCGGCGCACAGGTGACCGGGATCAAAGCCACACTACTGGAGGGAAACTCCGGTAACCCGGGCAGGGTAAAAGACAGTTCAACATTCGACGATCTGCTATCATTGACTCCCTGGGGAGACGATTTCATCGGAAGCAGCAAGAAGATCAGGGGGTTTGGCGTAGACCTAAATGCCAGTGGAAGACCGATATACGACGCAGGCAGACTTCACTACGTCAACGAGAAGGTCCCCTCTGACCCAAGGCTGGAGCGGATCCTGGAGGCGGAGAGGGCCCGCAGATCTCTGGCCACCATGCCCTCCGATTTTGATCCCATATGGGAGGCATATTACAGTCCCCTCATCCCCAAGCTCGTGGACTATGCCAAACTTGTCAGATCCAGAGGGTTGCAGATAACCTCTCCGGAGAATATACGTGCCCAGGGGATCCCAGACGGTGTGGGAATTCAGTGGAACTTCCCGTCCGGCCTTGATAAGACCAATCCCCAAGGAGTCGAAATAACGATTGATCTGCTGAGGCTTCACCCTCTGCCTATCAAGGGGCTCATCTTGAACTGGGATTCGGAGTTCGTTCCCAGAGGATATGCGGTCCAATGGGCGGGAGAGGATAAGAAGTTCAATTCCGCGAAGGCCCAAGAGAGCAGGAGCTCAGGCCAGCCAGCAGCACTGGTGCCGGTATATGTATCTATCATCGAACCGAGAGGTGGAGAGAGATATTCTCAGGGTAATGTCCGCTACATAAAGCTCATCTTTCCCAGGGGCACTTTTCCGAAGAAGGCAACCCTAAAAGAGATGCTGTTTGTCTACCAATGGCCGCCATCTGAGGACGCAAGGCAAAATCCTTGATAGGGATCTTGCATGAGGTTGAGAGAGAGACACAACGGCAAGTCAAATCTGCTGGTGGGTGTGGGATGCCACGTCCCAGCCCGCGCAGCGATCCTGGCAGCACGGCTGCACCTGAGCATTGTGAAAATTATGACGGATGTCCCGATGTTGCAGATAATAAAAATATTAAAAATGGATTGTATCTTGCTACTTCTTAAATAGCACGTGAGCTGTCTTCAAGTCCCCTCCTGCCTTAGGCCACCATTTCGCATCATTTCCTGCAGGAGTCTTGTGGTGTGTCCCTTTGGTGACGACGATGGTGGCTGCAGATGCGTCCTGGATCTTCTGGACGATCGAGTCTTTATTGGGGCATCCCTGGATGCAATTGCCGATGAATATCTTCGTTGGAAGATCGTTCGCATCTGTGCCGGAAATCCATTTATTCGCCTGATTTAATCTGGCCACAATGGTTGTTGTTCCTGGGCATCCCCCACACGAGACCAGTCCGACCAACTGGGCATCCGCAGGCAGGACGGCAAACTCGCCTTCCTTGTTGTTGAGCGCCTTGATGCAAGGGTAGCACGCAGCGCAGTCATCGATCATGCAGTTGTCGCATCCGACGATTAGGACCTTTTCCATGGCCTCACCTCCAAAATTAAATACGATAATAGACATCAATCATTAATAAACATTTGGATCTCGTTGAATGATATAAGAACCGCAACGCATCAAGCCAGTCACGACTTCGTGCCTCATCGACGATGTAAGGAGGTCATGCATCCGAAAGGGTGCTTAAGAGCACGTGACTGATTCATATTCATTTCAAAAGAGCGGGGCTCAATCATATATAATCATTGACGCTTATTTATCATAATATATATATATGTTAATGATACCTCTTTTCCGAGGTGGTGAACGATGTTTCGAAGAAAGATCGCGATCATGAGTCGGAAAACCATCTATGGTTCCCGCCACTAGCCCCGGCTCGACCTCCAATTGCTTGGAGGTTAAAGTTAACTAGTAAAAGCTCCTGTATTTATTATAATTATGTCGGGGGTTGGAAATGATGTATTCTATTGTTGAAGGTCTGATGACACAGATCATGACAGGGGATAACCTGTCCGTCATGAGCGGAAAGGTCGGAGCAGATGATAAATCCGTCAAGTCGGCGTTGGATCTGGCCCTGCCTCTGCTGTTAGGGGCTGTCAGCAGTAAAGCGGCCAAACCGGAAGGTGCCAGCGCAATAATGAGCAGCATCTCCGGGATGGGTGCGGACAACCCTGTGGACAGCATATCAGGCTACTTGAATTCCCCGGAAAAACTCCAGGGCCCGGATTTGCTGAGCTCCATCCTGGGAAGCCAGCTGCAGCCAATACAGCAGTCGATTTCAAAGAGCACGGGATTGCCCCCTGCGATCGTTGGCCAGATACTTGGCATACTTCTTCCGCTAGTGATAGGCTCGTTGAGCAAGAGCACAACGTAGGATATGGGGGCCAGAGACCTGTCTGCATTCCTGGGTGAGCAATCCAAGATAGCCATGTCCGGTTCGCATGAAGCTACAGCTGTTATGAACGAGCTGTTAGCTTCTCAGAAAGGAAGTGGAGGATTGATGGGATTTATCAAGAGGTTCATGTAAGTCACCAAGAGACCCTTTGTTCAAATCGACGCACACGATCAGGAACCGGAAAAGCCGATCGCATGACACGAGGGGATCGCACATTTACATGCAGCCCGCGTGGTTGTGTTTGAGAACGACCAACGACTGGCGTTCATTTGCGACTGGACAGTGCGCCGATCGGGTGCACGAGATCAAATACTCCGCTGCAGCCTCGCCTCAGGCCATCGAAAATCACAATCGGCATCTTGACGCCGGAATGTGAGGGCGTGAGTCATTCCCTCAGTCATGTGTCGGGAGTCTGAGAAGACAACGCAGTATTAAAATCTATTCGATATAGCATGATTATGAACATAACAACTCTTAATACCAAGTGGGTATTTAAGTAAAATCGAATGTCATCTCTGCTGGAAATAATCAATCTCAGGGCCCACTTCCCGACCAAGGACGGACTGGTCAAAGCCGTGGACAGCGTAAATCTCGGTATGAATTCGGGCGAGCGATTGGGGCTAATAGGTGAGACTGGCTGCGGAAAGACCGTTTTGGGCATGTCTTTAATCCGTCTCCTTCTTCCGTCCACCCGGATAGAGGGCAAGATCATCTACAAGGGAAGAGATCTACTGAAGCTGGATGAGGAGGAGATGAGAAAGCTGCGCGGAAAGGAGATAGCCATGATCCTCCAAAATCCTACCACTTCTCTTAACCCTGTCTTAAAAGTAGGGGACCAGATAGCAGAGGCTGTGCGTCTGCACCAGGGACTCAGCAAGAAAGAGGCAAAGGCCAGGGCTGTGGAGATGCTCGAAGCGGTCAAGATACCGGAGGCGGGCCGCCGGGCAAACCATTACCCCCATCAGCTATCCGGAGGCATGAAGGAACGGGTGATGATCGCAATGGGCCTTGCCTGCGACCCCCATTTCATCATCGCCGACGAGCCCACAAAGGGCCTGGACCCGGCCACAAAATCCCAGATCGTAGCCCTTATGAAGAGCGCAACCGCCCGCAAATCCATGCTCATGATTACTCACGACCTGAGCGTGGCAGGCGAGATATGCGACAGGATAGCGGTTATGTATGCCGGAGAGCTTCTGGAGGTAGCCTCCTCCGAATCGATCTTGAAGGATCCGCTCCATCCCTACACCGTTGGCTTCATCAACTCCATGCCAAGCCGCGGGCTTCGGCCTATAAGGGGATTTAGCCCATCGCTAATAGATCCGCCGCAGGGGTGCAGGTTTCATCCCCGATGCGATAAGGCTACGGAGGCTTGCCGCCATTCTCATCCTGAGATGATAAAGGTAAAGCCGGGACACCAGGTAAGATGTCTGCTATGGAACTAAAAAATTAAGTCTGAGAACTACATTGGTTTTGACGAAGGATAGGGAAGTCGTCAGATGATATGTATGATATGACGGCACCCCCTCTAAGCTGCGTTTGATGAACCAGGCATGGAACAGAAGTTATGTCGTCGCCGCAGATCGGCCGCCAGAGGTAATCGGAGCCTTGAGACCGGAGAACCAGCACAATCCTCTCAGGCCTCTTCAAGTCATGAACCGCCAAATCGACATTCTCGGCATGCAGCTTCTCATAGAGCCGCTTTCTCAGATAGCCCTTCTGTCATCTTTGCATCGCCTGCCTTCTCAGATCCTCCGGCATCTTCTCGATGGAGTATCGAAGAGCCGTCCTGGGCATCTCAGACTTGCGGCTCATCACGTAGTCGAAGACCTCCTCCTGATGTATCTTGCTCGCCTCCTTCAGCATCCAGCCGTAGCCCTTTTGCACCAGATCGTCCTCGTCCTTCAGCAGGAGATCTGAGATCTCCAAAACATCTCTGAGAAACATTCCTTTTCGGGCGGGAAGTATCAACGTAACCGCCGAAGCGCGCCTCAGCCAGCGGTTCTCCGACATTGTCCAGGCCTTCAGATCGGCTATATGCTCTGGATACATCTCGATGAACGAGCCAAGGGTGTGGTTGCAGATCGTGTCGCACTTCGCCCAGTTATCGACATACTTCTCGATCCAGCTCTTGAAGACATCGAAATCCTTTGGCACAAATCTCTTTTTGATTGAGAAAGCCCACTCGAAAGCTATGAAGGCCTCCTCGCCGTATCCTGATTTAAGTAGCTCTTCACATAGGTAGAAGATCTCTCCTTTATCCCTTCCCTTAAGATTTCTGAAGTGTCTGTTGGCGATCTTTCTGACGTCTCCGCTCCTCACCCCGTGAAACTTGACATCCTCCTTGAAGAAGCGCTGGGCCCCATCCCTAACCGTCTCATCTGCGCACCTCACCAGATCGGCTCTTACTGCCGCAATCAAACCGTCCTCCATCACTTGCCTCCATCAACCATGGGATTCCTGAAAAACCGGTTGCTTCCCGGCCAGAGCGTTAGCAGAACCTTCCAAACACGATATATCCCACAGATACCAGCATGAATGCATATAAGATTGATGTGAGCGGGCTTCCAACAGAGGCAGGCTCAGCCGCGGGGGCAGATTCGACCTCTGCGGCGAGACCTGCGGAATGGGAGCTGTTCGGAGCGGCGGCCTTATCAATTACTGTTGCCGATGTGCTGGGGACGTCCGTTTGGAACTCGTGGCCATAAACATCTCGAAATCTGACAGAAATCGGGGATAAGACTATCTTGCCTGGACGCGTGGACCTCAGAGAGTAATCGAATGTCTTGGTCTCTCCGGGAGCGAGCCGAAATCTCTCTTCAGCCCTCCCTGAGACCATATCCGCTCCGTCAGGCGTATCCATATGAAATGATGCCCCAGCAAAACGATTCCCAGTGTTCTTGACGCCCATAGAGACCTCCAGCAACTGGCCAGCCTCCACCGAATTCGGCCTGATCTGCCGGGTGACCTCCAGAAAAGGACCATATACGCTCACAATCGGGCTCTCCGATGATACCTGATACCGCTCACCGTTCCAGATAAAGCTCGCCTTGGCCGGCAAAATGACCTGCCCTTCCCCAGGCCGTCTTGCGCGCATTTGGTAGCTGACCGATTGCGACTCTCCGGCACGAATTTCAAGATCCTTCGGCTGAAAGGAGCCTTCAAAGCCGATTCCAGCAGAGTCCTCCAGCCTCACGAGCAAGGTCCTGTTTCCGATATTTCTGAGGACGTTCGACACGTAGTACATCTCCCCAAACCTCTGAGCCTCGTCCACCCTCTTATGGAGCAGAAGGGGTCCGTCGATTCGAAAGGATGCGTGTGCTTGGGAGATGAACATCCTATCATCCTGGCCTCGGAAAGTGGCCGTGGCCAGGATATCCATCTCTCGGGGTTGGGGAAGGTATGGAGCCGTAAGATCGATTTCAGGAAGGCGTTCGCCCTCTTTCCAGGTTTCTGCCGAAGACAGAATTCCCTTGTTGAGGTTCTCTCTTAAGCCCAGATCTTCGGATGTTATGCTGACGTGCAGATCCTCCGCATCCACCTGGCCAAAGTTCTCCGCCTTCAAGTACAGCCTGACCTTTTCGCCTCCACGATAGCTGTCCTTGTCCGATGTCAATATCAAGGAGAGATCTGGAAAAGCGGGAGACCGCACCCACACCTGGGCACGTGACTGGTTCTGAATCAGGTCCTCAACCTTGATACGGCCTACTCGAACATGAAGGGAGTCATCAAGGACGAATACCTCACCCGGCCCCATAACCCTCGAAGTCAATAGATCACCATGGCAATAGACATTGAGAAGGATGTGGGAGCCTTTTCCCTCCTTTGCAAAGAAGTCAGCTGCCTCAATTGTATAAGTATCCATCTCTAAAAATTCACCCCACCCGAGGTCCCCTCCGGCCTCGTCACCCCATGTAACGGCATGCACCAGCAGCGGCGCACAGAGCAACCCTACCAAGACCAATCTTGCGTCCAACATCTCAATGCCTGAATAGCAGTGCGACGGCCAGGACAACCACTACAGCATAAAGGTAACGAGTCTCCATACGAGTCCTCGCTTCAGCCTTATCCGGTGACTGCGGTGCTGACCTTTCCCTTTTGAGGGCCGCATCAGAGGAGGTCCCCCGACCTTTATCCAGTGCGGCAGCAGGAGGATTCTCTGTGCGGTTCTCCTCTGCGGTGATGTTTTTCGCTCCGACTGAAGAGGACAGGTCATCGGTGCTCACTATTGGAGCCTTTGAGGAGTCCTCATGCTCATCGCTTGTGGATATCTTTATGTCCTTGCTCTGACGTCCGTCTGAGATTGCGGCCAAAGCCCCCAGGCTTTGAAAGGAGCACCCCTTTGGGGTGTAGAAGGCCACCGCCAAATCCCCATCCACGCTTATCTGCTTGTTCCTCTCGTACTCCCGGCCAGTCTCTTTATCGCGCCACCTCAGGGAAAGGTCGTGCTTTCCCTCCTCAAGCTTGATGCTCCCGATATCGGTGAAAACATCCTTCTTGACTTCCTTTGCTTTCTCAAAGTTCCCGTCCACATAGAGATTTGCTTCGAGATCGCATCCAGCTTCGTTCTTGACTTGCACGGAGACGTCGAACTTCTCCAATGCATCGTGCCTGGTGACATAGAGAATCACGGAATCACCATCCTTGACCTCTTGCACGTTCTCCTCCTGGTAAGACTTCCTTGTGTCCTCGTCCCTCCAGGCGATGACGAAGCTGTGCTTGCCCTCTTGCAGGTCGTAGCTTCCGAACTTCTTTTCATCTTTGGATCCAACCTCCTCAGAGCCTTTCAGCTCGCCATCCACAAAAAGAGACACTTTTAGACGGTCATCATCGTTGTTGGATACATAGACATGGACCTGAGGAAGACCTGCTATTGACGAATTGGAAGGAGAGAGACCTTTGCCGTCGGCGCCATCAAGAGCCGCTTCTGATGCCCCTACTGCACAGCATGACCAGAGCACTGGGATCAGCACGCAAGCCACAAAGCGAATTGTGGTGGGCAGAGCACATCCTTTGAGCATAATATAATCGTATTAGTAACGCTTGTTTAAAACTTTTTTCACAAATCAGATGATATTTAATGATATAAATAGTTATATAAGTTCGATTGCGTAGTATTACGAAAGTATTATTTAGTACTAGATCGTTTGGTTAGGTCAAGGGCGTGGGACCTTTGATGGAATGGGCGGTCGTTCTGCTGGTCTTGGAGGGAATACCCTTTCTTGCCTGGATCTATTACCTGAACCACAAGAAGAGCATGTATCTCCTGGAAAGAGGCCTCGATGAGCCCAGCCAATCAAGCCTGCGTGCCGAGAGGAGACTGCTAAACGGGATCTTCCTGCTGACTGCCGGCGCAGCCATGATTCTCACCCCACTTGCCGCAAAGAGCATTGGTGTCGAAGCTCAGCTTAGTTACGAGCTCTTGCTTGCCGGCATCATAGTCATCTGCTGCGGGATCTCGCTGATCATTGGCAGCAAGATCATAAAATCCAGGGATGAAAAGGACACGTCATCTAAGAGTTTCTTCGATCTGCGCTGATGGTCCGGGCTATACAAACTGGGGGCGCCGATGCTCGATATGGAAAGGTTTAAGTGGAGACTATGAGAAGCTAAGACGCTCTATGGCTAAATACAGGAGATTTCCTACATTTTGGGCCATCAATGAGGAATTCATTTGGAATTAAGCACAACTGTACTCCTTGTTATGCTTGGTATATTGATCTGCCTATCCGCGTTTTTTTCCGCATCCGAGACTGCACTGATGTCGATCAATAAGATCCGACTTATTCATATGCTCGAAGAGGGAGTTCGCGGAGCCAGCATGATAAAACGCCTGAGGGAAGATCCCAGCAAGTTGCTCGGCACCATACTTGTCGGCAACAATCTTGTGAATATTGGTGCTTCATCCATAGGCACTCTTCTGGCAATCGAGTATTTTGGAGATGCGGGAGTGGTCATAGCTACTATAACAATGACCGTTCTATTGCTTATATTTGGTGAAGTCACTCCGAAATCCGTTGCTGCACAGAATGCAGAGAGCATCTCTCTAATAGTAGCAAGGCCAGTTTCCCTTTTAACAAGCTTACTGAGCCCAGTTGTATTCATCTTCACATATATAGCGGGTCTTTTCACGCGATTGCTCGGCGGAAAGAACGGCGCCACCATGCCCACAATCACAGAGGATGAACTCAGAACAATGGTGAACGTAAGCGAGCAGGAGGGCGTCATCGAAGACCATGAGAGGAGGATGATTTGCAACGTTTTCGACTTCGGAGACCAACTGATCAAAGACATCATGATACCAAGGACAGATATCGTTGCAATCAATGCGAATGCGACTTATGAAGAAATCATGAAGATAATAAATGCCGAGCAATTCTCCCGATATCCTATCTATGCTAACAGGATCGACAACATAATCGGCATACTTAACGTCAAAGAGTTGGTATTTTATCGAGATACCAAAGACATATTTGATATAAAAAATCAAATGAAAAAGCCATATTACACGTTTGAATATCTTAAGACGTCCGAGCTTTTTAAAGAGATGAAAAAACGCAGGATGCACATGGCGATAGTCCTCGACGAATACGGAGGTACGGCTGGAATCGTTACAATTGAAGACCTCATCGAGGAAATCGTCGGAGATATCTCTGATGAGTATGATATCCAGACCAAAGATATAGAAACTATTCGAGAAGGATTAGAATATATTGTCGAAGGAAGCATCAGGATCGAGCAACTGAATGAGCTTATTGGCACCGCTATCGAATCCGAGCACTTCGATACCATAGGCGGCTTCATAATCGGAATTCTAGGAAGATTGCCACATCAGGGTGAAAGTGTCGAGCATGGAAATACGAAGTTCATAATCGAAAACATCGAGAAAAACCGAGTTAAAAAGGTCAGAGTGATAAAGACTGAAATTTTCATAGTCTAACTTACACTTCAGTATGAAGGAATCTTAGTAGATTCTTCCATCAAGAGAGGTCGACAGGCCGCATGGACTAGCCGCTGTCCTACTACGCTCGGTCCTCAGGCACAGTGGAGATCAATAGCATGTTCTGCCTGCCACCCAGGGAAACTGAAGTTCTGGTCCGGCTCCCATGTTCGGTCGAATTGCGGCGGCGCACCCCGCTGCAAGCAGCTGGGCATGTTTCGCGTCCCAGCCAGGTTATCAGAATTCGAGCAAGTGTACGGTCCCAAAAGCTGGCATTTATAAACTCTGCGACTCAGATTTTGTTTATTCGGTGTCATTAAAATATTTATCAATCCTTTTGAGAAACTGACTGAGTTTATATTCACCAGGCATTTGTGACCAGAATGCGTCCTCTGGTGTCTGTAGGTAGTGTTTTTCGTCTAGGCTCGCATGATAACTAATAGGCTTTTTCGATCCGAAAACTGTAAATGCAACTGTTGAAGGAAGAGATATTATGAGATCTCACACTATAAAATGTGCTGGAATTTTCGCTCTGCTCTGTTTTTTTGCGAGCGGACTATGCATCTCACAGGATGCAGCACCAGGAAATAATACTGCCGATCAACTCACACCAGACGAAGCACGTGCTATCGCCAAGGAAGCCTACATCTACGGCTACCCTCTAGTTGACAACTACCGTATCCAATATGCCTATTTCGTCAATCAGAATAGCACTGAGTACAAAGCCCCCTGGAACGTGATCAAGAATATCCCGCGGGTTTTCACACCAGAGGACAGAGTCATCCAGACGCCCAATTCAGACGCGCCTTATTCCATGCTCGGTCTAGACTTGCGGACGGAACCCTTAGTGATAACTGTGCCGAAGATTGAGAAGAACCGATGGTGGTCGTGTCAATTGATTGACGCTTATACCTTCAACTTTGACTACCTCGGCAGCCGCACAACTGGCAATGAAGGCGGCAGCTTCATGATCGCTGGACCCGGTTGGAAGGATGATACACCTCCGGGCATTGAAAAGGTCATCATATCGGAGACCCAATTTGCCTTTGCACCTTTCCGCACGCAACTCTTCAATCCTAGCGACCTCGATAATGTCAAGGAGATCCAGGCAGGTTACCTGGTCCAGACTCTGTCGCAATTCCTAAACACAACGACTCCCAAGCCCGCACCAAAAGTTGATTTCATAGAGCCGCTCACGATCGCTGATCAACACATATCGCTCAAGTTCTTCAATATCCTGAACTTCGTCCTGCAGTTCTGTCCGACGCATCCTTCAGAAGTTGATCTCATGGCGCGGTTCGCCAAATTAGGTATTGGTGGGAACCAGACCTTCGATGCTGATAAACTATCACCTGAACTCAAGCAGGCGATCGAGGATGGGATGGCCGATGCGTGGAGCGAATATGCCGACTTCAAGAAGACAAGCGTGGATACAGACAAAGTAACCTCTGCAGACCTCTTTGGCTCACGGGAGTACCTGAAGAACAACTATCTCTACCGATGGGCTGGCGATCAGCTCGGCATCTACGGAAACTCAAAGGAAGAGGCCGTATATCCCTTGTATACCATCGATTCGACGGGCCAGCTTCTGGATGGTTCGAAGAAAGACTATATCCTGCGATTCGATCCGGACAAGTTCCCGCCAGCCAACGCTTTCTGGTCGCTGACGATGTATGAGCTGCCTTCCAGCCTGCTCTATAGAAATCCGCTCAATCGCTACCTGATCAATTCGCCGATGTTGCCTAATCTCAATCTCGACGCCGACGGCGGTCTGACGCTGCATATCCAGCACAACTCCCCAGGCGTGGAAAAAGAATCCAATTGGCTGCCCTCGCCGAATGGTCCATTCTGGATGTCGTTGCGCATTTACTGGCCGAAGGAAGCGGCATTGAACGGCTCATGGCAGAAGCCGCCGCTTAGTGCAGTGCCTATTCAGAATACAACATCCATCATCTACTAAGAACACAACAGCTGACAAATGTCACCGTCCCAAATCGAATCACGCAAAAAGTGGCGAAAATGCGAGGTGCTGCGAAGAACTACAATCCAAGTTCCTGGCACAGTCCAACCTGAAAAGTCAAGAAAGGTCTGTATCAGATTGATCAAGAGGGTGCCCGATACCCGGCCAGAGCTTAAGTCGGGTAAATGAGTTGGGATACCAATGCCTGTCCCAACTCCCCCAATGAAATTTCCCTCCCTTGTTGTTCTGCGTTCGTGGAGCAGAGAATCTGCAAGCTGAGGGGAAAGGATATGACCGAGGCAATGACTGGTGAAAGTGGATATATCGTTTTTTTTAAAAAAAAATATGATATGCCTTCCGCACGCATTATGCCATTTCCCTGATGGGAATTTGCCGGCTGCTTTAAGTGTCGATTACTTACGCCGTTTGCGCATAAGAATCCACAATCGAGCTTTTTAAGAGCCATTTGGCAATCCGTCCTCAACAGTAGACGAAAATCCTATCATCGGGGTGCTCCAGACAAAGGCGATTCATATACTCCCGATAGATTATTTCCGGATCGATATCTGCCTCTGGATGCAGGATCTTGGCCAGATAGGCAAGCCCGACCACACTTTCCATCCCATATAGCATGTCGGAGTATATCACGAATATTCGGCCGCTCCGGGTCGCAGAGAGCGTCTCGGCGCCTGGCCGGCTGAGGATCTCGTCCCGCGTTCTCTGCAGCTCCAGGGTATCTTCACTGGGACCGGCCTCCCAGCCAAGAGAACCCTGGGAAGACATGGTCCTGATTACGACATCTGGATCCATCGACAGGACCCACTCCCATGTTACATGTGCCGATTTTTCCAGGCCAGCTGCTATATTCAGCCCTTCAGCAGACTCGGTTAGGTCGTTGAGGCCAGATCCACCCCCGAAGGTGATAAGATCGCCCAAGCCCTTCTTGGGGCTCCTCTCCAGGAAATAACATAAATACGGTACATACCCTTACTCTTGCTAGCTTGTTCTGGAGCTGAGTAATGCATTTCCATCAGCTATCGCATTCGCTCCACGCACGGCTTGATTTCATATCTCAAAATCCAGCCATGTCCTATTATGGAAATTGAACTGCATCCCGCGGTCTCCCTGGTCGAAGAGACATTCAATATCCTTGTTGGCCCTAAGGAGATGCTAGTCGATGCGCTCAACAGTCATCTTAACCTGCAATGCTAAAAGTCCTCTTCGTTGGCGGCAACTACTCGCGCATCCTTAGCAAGCTAGATACGGATATGTGCAGCTGATCTCTTCGTGGAGGAGAGATGGACCTTTGCCGGAGCAGATGATCCCTCCTACAATCTAAGCATTTCCGAGGATCTTACCTGGAAGTACTAGCCTGGGCAGAAGGTGACTTTAGACGATGATGAGAGAATAGAATCCGGGACTGTAAGCGTTACGGCAGCGACCTAGAATTCGTCGCAAGTGTCAATTGGATAACTAGTATTGTGACACATGAGCTGGGGCTTTCTGTTGTCCATGGTCCCTGTCGAATACCAAAAGAAAACTTCTCTCATAGACCCCTTTCTTTCATATTCCGGATCTCATTGGCCATATGTCCCAACTTTCTCCATTTTTTCTTTTCAGCAGCTTTAAGTTCAGGATTTTTCTTTCTCTCGACAGCTAGCAGCTCCCTCTGCAACTTCATATAGCTCTCAAACCTAACCTTTGACAGCGTTCCTTCTTCAATTGCCTTTTTGATCATGCACCCGGGTTCAGTCTCATGTAGGCAATCAGAGAACTTACACTCGGAAATAAGATCTTCAATATCCCGGAATGTACTCTGCAGACCTTCTCTCGCATCCCATAGCTGTAGTTCCCTCATGCCCGGATTATCGATGATAATCCCACCGCTCTCAAGCATGATCAGCTCTCGAATGGTTGTGGTATGCCGACCTCGGCTATCATCTTCCCTAATCTCACGGACCTTCTGCCTTTCAACCCCTTCGAGAGCATTGATAAGCGTAGACTTTCCAACACCTGACGAGCCAAGTAATACAACTGTCTTGCCATCTTGAAGATATTGCGATAACGGCTCCATGCCGATACCTTTCATGGCGCTGATTGCATATACTGGCACATCTGGCGCGATTGCCTTTACATCGTTTATCCTCGCATCAACATTTGCACAAATATCTGATTTGTTTAATACAATTACAGGATCAACACCGCTTTGTATCACAACAGCCAGATACCTTTCCAGCCGTCTCATGTTCAAATCCCTATTTAGTGAGGTCATGATAAACGCTAGATCGATGTTCGCGGCGATTACCTGCTCGCCTGTGGCTCTCCCTGCATCTTTGCGAGAGATCTTATTTTTCCTAGTCAATATAGCATGTATAGTATAGTTGGCATAATTATCCTTTGAAAGTGCCACCCAATCTCCGACGGCAGGAAATTGGCCATCCTGACGTAGTCTGCCAGAGATCCTGGCTTTTATTTCGCCATTTTTGGTATGAACTTTATAGCCGTTTTTATTTACACTTGAGACCCTGGCTGGTTCATGCCCTTTCACGTACTCTCGGAAATTCTCTCCGAAAAACGAATTCCAGCCCAGCTTTTTTAATACAATATCCACGAGGCACCCACCATCGAACTTTCGAGCCTTAGTATCCACATATTCACTATGAACTCGCTAGTATATTTGATGCAATCCCCAATCTCAATCAAGCTGACTTATATAAAACACATAACCATAGTATTCAGAATATCTTCTGAAGATATCGATCTCTCTCTGATGATCCTCTAATACCGCAATAGCTTCATTATTGCCGCTATACTTCTGTCTCAGTTGAGTGAGTTTTTCTTCAATTGGTGAATAGTAGCACCACCACGCTGACTCCGGAAGGACGAAATGGCCTATATAGTGATAGCCCGCCCTATGAAGTATCCTCAGATTTCCTTTGATATCTTGCATGCTCGGATACTCCTTACCAAAATAATCCTTGACCACTTCAGGGGCATCAGGTCGAAGCCAGGTTAGCTCCGAGGCGACAAGATATCCTTTATCCTTCAGATAAGGTCGCCATTGCAGAAATCCTTTTTCAAATCCTATGATGTAAATGGAACCTTCAGACCAAATAATATCAAAGATGCCCTTTTCAAAATGCAGATCACACATGTCCCCTAGATACGGAGTTATCCTATCAGTCAGCCCGTTTTGTTCTATTTTTTGGCGCAAATCCTCTAGAAATTGGGGATGGTTATCGATTGACGTTATCGTTCCATCTGTCAATCGGCTCAGATCTATGGTCTGCATGCCCGGTCCACAGCCAATGTCCAGAATCCTAGGACAGGAAGGCAAATCCTTGAGCATTTCGAAGGCTCTTCTTGTAGAATGAAATTCTCCAGGGCCTTCTCTTGGATTGCCATTATGGATTTCCCAGAATAGATCCCACATCTTTTGCTCTTCCATCTCTGATCTTCTTCTGGAATTATCTTATCGCATTTAGGCTTTCTCTCTTCTAAAGAAAGATGTTGCTTCAAGATCTTTCGATGGGATTGAATCGATGCAATTGCATTTGTATGTGGTTTTTTGAGGAAACGCTCAGCCAAAGGCCTTTCAATTGGTGAGTGCCCGGCAGACCTATAAAAAAGAAAAAGCCAGATTGCTTGCTCTGCCTCCAGATCTTAGAATATTTGAGATTGGAGCACCTCCGAAAAGTGCTCTCACGCACCAACTTACTTTTTTATAGCCAACTTTCAGAAAGTTTTTACTATATTAGCGATAGCTATCGATCTATTTCAGATACCCAGCTGCGGCACATAGGCCATATAGCTCTTCCTGACATCCTCTGCATCTATGTGGTAGTAGATATCTATTGATTCCTTCATGGCATCTCCGCGGATCCACTTCACATGGTCTCTGCTCATCCCGGCCCGGAGGAGGTGTGTCACCAGCCAGTGCCTGCAGCAGTGCGGTGTGAAGCGACCCGCCAAGCTCTTGGAGGCCGGATCATGCAGACCTACGCGAGCAGCATGTTTTTTTGTGAGCCTCTCAACCTCCCTCGTGCTTATTCTCTCTTTTCTAGTGCTGGCGAAAAGTGGGGATTTGGCACTTATATTCGGCCGGCTAGCTAACCATGCCTGCAGCATCCGTGCCGTCTCATGGTCGAAAAAGAGCTGCCTATTGGTCCTCTTCGCGGTAGGCTTCAAGATCAGGGACATATCCTGCAGGTCTACGTCTCCCACATCGAGGCTACAAAGTTCGCCAAGCCTCATTCCAGTCTTGAATAGTAAGGTTAAAATTGCTTTATCCCGGCTATGCAGAATGGAATTGATTAGCATCGCCGCCTGATCAATAGACACGAGCTGTCGGGGCTCTGAGCCGTTATCCTTGTACTGCCGCAAATACCGCCGCCTGAAAGGCAAGATAGGATTCGACTGCATCAGGTCTTCATCAACTACAAATGAATAAAAGGCCGATAAACAAGTGAAAACTCTTCCTTGGCTGGATGTCTTTAAGCCACGGTCCCTAATGACCTGCAAGAAGGCTTTGAGATCGTCTCTCTCTACCTGGCAGGGATCTTTTCCCCGAGCCTCCAGAAAGCTGCAGAACTGGCTGGCATAGATGCCGTACATCTTATAGTGATCGATATTTCGGAGCTCGCAGTCAGCCTTGAAATCATCCAGGAGGGTCATAACCACCGCCATCCTTGGATCGACTCGCTGACCAAACCGAACCTCTTGAGCTCCTCAAGCTGGTTCGAGACGAGCTTAACTGCCTGGCTGTCCCGGGGATTGATCCCCAGGCTGCCTAGGATCTCCTGGGAGTCCAGTATTTTCCCTCTTTTCAGCATATCTACTAAGGCTTTATCATAACTGTGCATCCCGGGGGCATCGACTTGCTCAAATCCTGCAAACCGCTGCTTGTAGACTTCGGCCTGCATGATCTCCAGATTCGCTTTTAGCAAGTTTACTTCCTGCTCAAGCTTGCGGTTTAGAGTCTTTATATCTGAGTTTTCCCGGACGAGCTCTGGCCGGGCCTGATCATCAGCCGGCCGGCGGGCTTTTTCGACCATCTCAAAGATGTAATCAGAAATCGTTGCGCCGCCTTGTTTTGCCTCATTCTGCCAAGCTGTGAGGATCTCTTCAGCCGGCAAGTATACCGTTGCAGTCCTGCCGCGATACTCTTTCCTTGCCATGAGCAACTATAAGGATGGTCAAACTATTTAAATATGTACTGTATAAATGTCAGTTCTCCTCCAGGTACGTCCGGTTGGCTGAAAGGCCGGCAACGGAAGTCTCGATTTCCTCCCACCTCTCCTGATGCCAGTCGAGGTAGTCCGATGCCGCATCTTCCCGATCCAGGAGCGCTCCAAGGCTGGTGATCTCCCGGCTGAGGTTCTCCGGCTGATAGAAATCCAGGCCTACGTTTGATACGCCGAACTGATGTACAATCTTCTCCACCTCAGACGCACCATATCCCTTTCCCACGCCTGAAAAGCCGATGACCAGCATGTCGGATGCACCGTGATTCCCGCCGCAGGCGGTATCTCCAATCAGCTCGTAATCGATATCTCCGCCAATCTGCTTGGTTCCTACCACCTGAATGCCCTCGATGCCGGGAAGGTGAATGCAGCGATCAAAGATCTCCTTGGTGATTCCAACAATCCTCTCTCCAGCACCAAGCATAACCACCGCTTCTGCAGCGTCGGGATTGAGGACTATGATCCTCTCTATCGGCTCGATAATGGGGACCGTCCTTCCTGCGGTATCAACGATTGTCCTGGGATAGCCCGGAACCGGGACATCATCTGATGCCGCACCGATCATGTGGATCATGCAAAGGACTATGATCACGGCAGATGCTCTCGTTATTTTTCTCATTTTCCAGTCTCATCTCCAGCCAATTTTAGAAACTAATATTGCTTTAAATAAAGTAAATTTTAGTTGTGAAGGGGAGAGTGGAAATAAAAACATTTCGGATAAAACCACTTGACGCGCTATTCCTAGACAGATCAGGCCAAAAAGTGCAGGTGCGAGGAGCGGCTACGTGGCCGGCTCCAGCTCCACCTTCCTGTAGATGCAGTATCTCAGGGGATTTGTCTCGTCAATTACGTCCTGATCGGCTGTTTTCAGGTATATATCTCCCATCAGGGCAGTGTCTCTCGATCTGGATATCGTGATCGTCTGGTCCTTGTTGTCCATCGTGATCCCATTTGGGCTCACGCTGGCAATCCTCATCTTATCAAACACAGTGCCCTGTGCCACCGACAACGGCTGGTCCGATATCTGCCAGATACCGTCGATGGTTACTGCTGCCTGGTTCTCATCCCTGTAGGCATTCTTGAAGTGCACGGCTATAGTCACCACAGACTCGGATGGGCCCAGGTCCTTCCTGTAGATATATGACTTGTCTGCTACGGTAGCCCCTTCTACAGATGGCATGATGATCTTGGTATCCACGCTTTGTCCATCTCTCAGGAGCTCCAGGATCACCTGGCCTTCCTGATTGACCCCCTGGACCAGCAGCTCGTACCCATCTTTGAGCTTAAGAGATTCTCCTTTCTTTATCACCTTTTGAGCATCATCGTTCAGCAGTATCTTGGTAAGCTGCTGGTCTGTGAGCAGGTTATCGTCCTCTGACTCGCTGTAGAGGTGGGGATAAGTCAAGGCCCAATCGTTCGTCTTATCGCTATAGCCTGCAAAGTAAGCGTCGCCGAGGAATCCCAGCAGCTGATAGTATCCCCACTCCTCCAGCTCGAACTGGGAAATCTGCGTATCAGTGCTGTATGTGAGGCCTGAAGGCTCCTCGAAAGCATCTTGAGATGCGCTGATCCTCAGCCTCTCGGTGCCCAAATCCTCGTCTATGTCATAATAGAACCCGGGGAAGTTGCTGGCCGAGTATTCGTATTCGGTCCATTCCGAAAGAGTGCCGACTGTGCTGCGCAGCTCATAGGTTCCTGGTCTGCTTATCTCCCTGCAGATAAAGAACCGAAGTGGTCTTTCAGCGCTGATATCGTCCTGATCGGCGGTCTTCAGGTGAATATCCCCCATCAGGGCGATATCCATCTTCTTATTGAGACTTATCGTATTGTCCTTGTTGTCCATGGTGATTGTGTCGTTTGATACCATGGCCACCCTCATGGTGTCGTATTGCTGGTCGATCTCCAGGCTTCTCGGGGACTCTGAGATCTGGAATATGCCGTCGACTGCTGCAATGGACTTGTTGGCTCCTCGAAAGGCATTCATGATATGTACCTGGATGATGATCGGATCCTGGGGGCCTCCAGCCGCCTCCTTTCTGTATGCGTATGTCTTATCATCCATCGTGGCCCCCACTCTTGCCGCAGGAAGGAACTGGGAATCTATGATCTTGCCGCCTCTGCTCAGCTGCAGGTGAACTGTGCCCTTGGACTCGTTGACCTCGCCAAGCTCAAGCTGGTAGCCATCGGCCAGCTTGAGCGGAGATTCCTCGCTGAAGCTCTCTTCGGAATCTTCGTCCATCAGGATTTCGTAGATCTTCAGGTCCTCCAGAAAGTTCTCGCCATCATCATATCCAGCCAGGTGGGGCCTGCCCAAAAATCCGATCACATAATAGGAGCCCCATTCGCGGAACTTGAACTCCTTGATCCTCTTAGTGGTTGTATATACGAGCCCAGATGGCTCTTCCACCCTATTCTCGCCAGTGATGGCGAGATCAAGCCTCTCATTTCCCACATTCTGATCCATGTCGTAATAGAACCCTGGAAAGCTCTGAATATCCCAGGATGTCATGCCCTCAAAAACCGTGCGGACATCTCCTCGTATCTCCAGCAGTCCGCTTCCTGGTGCAGATGATGCCCAGAGCAGAGCTGCTATGATGACCGTGAAAAGCAGTCTCAAGTACGATCCCTCTTCGCCATATATTAATGAAAGACCTTGATAAGCTTTCTGTCCTGTGATAGAAGAGGTTGGACCTTAATTTTTCCGGAAAGATCGGGTCTCATCGGGATCTTTTATCTATAAATATATAATAAATATTAGATATATTCAATTGGCTGCCTGCAAATCCAGTGACCGGAAATTGCTACATAGGTTCCGATATTTGCATCGCCAGGCCGCTCGGGATTTGAGCCTCAATCCGCGCTCACCTGCGGTTCTGGATCGGGGTAACGGTCCATTCGACTTGGGCTGGAAACGTAGGTGCCATCCATTGCCCGCAAGACCGATAAACGCCTGCCAAAGCATATGGATTCGGACGAGACCTAAACATTAATTCTATCCAGGGCAGAAGTACCTCGCACCGGTTCTGGTTTTCAGAGATGGATACTGAGGCCAGATCTCGGAACCAGGCTGATTTTGAGGCGAAGACTCGATTAGATAACCTGACCAGATCCGCTGAGGCCTGAGATGAGAATAGCACGCTTAGACGGAGTCGCTCAGTAATTTGGTGCTCCGGTAGGGATTTGAACCCTAGTCGAAGGAGTGAGAGTCCTTCATGATTGGCCGAGCTACACTACCGGAGCGCGGATGAGCGGTAGTCCTTCAATCATTTAATCCTTTTGCCCGGAGGCCGCCTTCTCAGGGTAGGGACAAAGAGCCCTTATTGGGCACTCATCGCAGTTCGGCGACCTTGCCCGGCAGAATCGACGGCCGTGACGGATCAGGTTGAGGTGCAAAGAGAGGTACTTGCCCGGCGGAGTTACGGCCTCCATGAGCTCCTGCGTCCTCTGAACAGAGGCTTTCTCAGGGACCAGGCCCAAGCGGCGGCAGAGACGATGAACATGAGTGTCAACCGGCATTGTCGGCTTGCCGAAGGCAAACAAAAGCACCACCGCCGCAGTCTTCGGCCCCACCCCCGGCAGGCCGATCAGGTACTGCCTGGCCTGAGAAAGGGGCATATCCGCCAGGCAACTCAGGTCGACCCTCCCGAAATCCTCCTCGATTCGCTCGAGTGCCGAGCGGATGCGGGCAGCCTTCATATCGCCAAGTCCACCCGGCCGGATCAGCTGGGCGATCCTCTCCAGCGGTGCCTCAAGCAGTCCCAGGTTGTCTGGAAAAGCAGAACGAAGTGCAGAGAAGGCCCGCCCGGAATTGAGATCGGAGGTGTTCTGGGATAGTATGGTCTGGACGAGCAGGTCGATCGGATCGATCCGGCCGGCCTCGGGAAGGCCGTACCAATCCTCAAGTGCCTGCACGATGGCGCTCACCCTGGAAGTCGCGGCCTTGGAAGGTTTGCGTTTTGGCCCGACCGAGGTTGCCGACCTGGAATAATGCCGTCGGCTGGCGTCAGCCGCAGTCGCGCGGGCGGCGTCCTTCCTTTCAGTTGTCATCCATCTCACTGGCTCCTGGCCCGGTTAAAAAGATTGGGTAATCGTCGGATCATAGCTCATCAGCCAGCCTGCTCGCAGGAATATCTCTCCGATTTGGCGAGGGCCCGGCTGGTTTGTACAGGAGCACAGGCCTGATTGTGCAAATAACGGAGAAAAGATTATCATCATGACCTGCTCAATTGATTATGTCCCATGCACTACGCAGACCTCTACCTCTTTCTGGTCTCCATGCTGATCGGCGCCCTGATCGGCACAGAACGACAGCGTCGCATTGTGGAGGACGGCCTGCGAGGCGTGGCTGGACTGCGCACCTTCATCCTGATCGCACTGCTGGGAACGCTTTGCGCCTATCTGGCAGTGGATTACGGCCAGAGCTTCATGATCGCATCCTTCGCCTCTTTCATGATTCTCGTAGGGGTGGGATACGCCACTGCGTCGCGTTTGATGGGCTGGCTGGACTTCACATCTGCTGTTGCTGCAGTGGTCACATTTGCATTGGGAGCTTTGTGCATATCCGAAGATCAGCTGCTGCTGGCAGTAGCCCTCTCGATTCTGACCACCCTTACCCTGGCCACCAGGAAGACATCCCATCGATACGTGGAATCGATAAGCGATACCGAACTGCTGGACACCCTCAAGATGGGCATCATAGCGCTTGTCATCTATCCTCTGCTGCCGGACCAAACCCTTGATCCATTCCAGGTACTCAATCCTCGGCGCATCTGGATGATGGTGGTCTTGGTAAGCCTCATCAGCTACGTGGGCTACTTTCTGATCAAAGCCCTGGGCGAGGAGAGGGGACTCACAATTACCGGCTTTTTGGGAGGGCTTGTGTCCAGCACCGCCGTAACAATGACCATGGCCTCGGAGGTCAGATCCAGGCCGGAAGGATTGGCCTCAGCCACATTTGCCACGACCCTGGCCAGCTGCACAATGTTTCCTCGCATACTTCTGATCATACTGGTGGCCAATTCGGCCATCTTCCCGTCCCTGCTGCTTCAGCTGGCAGCCATGGCCTTCACCGGGATCGTGCTGGCCTTCCTGCAGAGCCGCCAGGCCGCGCCCGTTGAGAGAAGGGTAGCTCATAAAGACCCGTTCCGCCTCTTTCCTGCCCTCAAGTTCGGAGTCCTGTTCGCAGGCATATTGCTCCTGTCCAAGCTGGCCTCCACCTACTTCGGCGATGCCGGAATCTATGCTGCCAGCATAATCTCCGGCCTGGCAGACGTGGATGCCATAGCCCTGACCATGGCAACCCTGGCTGAAACCTCCATAAGCCCGCACTTGGCAGCAACCGCAATAACCATAGCCACCATGACCAACACCCTGGTCAAACTGGCCATAGCGTTCGTGATGGGCAGCCGGGAGTTCGGCCGCAGCATGGCCAGGGTCTTCTTGCCCATGATAGCAGTTGGACTCGCAACACTGGCAATACTATGATCGGACTCAAATTCTAGACGCAAAAAGCCGACAATTTGCAGGCCTTAAGAGAACGCCTGGCCAAGAGAAATATAGTGCGCTGGGATGCGGATCATTGCCGCGCTGGTCGCGTAAAGCCTCGCATGTCGGGATCATAAAGCCTTTTGCATTCAGATAAAAGAGAGTTCATGGGCCCGACGCGATTCGAACGCGTGATCCCCGCCGTGTAAGGGCGATGTCATAACCCCTAGACCACGGGCCCTCTGGCTCTCCATGAGTCTGGTAATATTAGACACTATCGCTTGTATTTTTCCGGCAGCTTTTAAAAAAGAAAGACCGCGAACCTGGGGCCGCGCCGGCAAAATCAGGCCGACCCCAGAATCGCATCTCATTTCCTCATGCCGGCTGGCGGACGGATGAAAGGTCCGGTTAAAGTCTGATCCAGAATCTCCGGTGAGGGCGGCTTGGTCATAAGGCTTACCACCACCATTACCAGTATGCTCAGTACGAATCCATAGAAGCTGAAGTGCATGGGCAGAGGCTGGACGTACCAGTGGTACCAGCCAGCAGCAACGGCCGATATCAGCCCGACTACCATGGACCAGATGGCCCCTTCCCGAGTTGCCCGTCTCCAGTAAAGTCCAGCCAGAACAGGCACCACAAAGGAGGCGAGCATGATCCCTATGCCCATCCATATCAGAAAGGCCAGAAGCTCGGGTGGCTTTCTCCAGGCTAGCACCAAGGTAAACAGCGCGGAGGCGGCGATGGCTGCCCGGCTGACCAGGGTGATCGTCCTGTCGGAGGCCTTCTTGTCGAAGAAGCTCCTGTAGAGGTCCCAGCTCACATAGCTACCTATGGTCAGCATGAGACGGTCGGTGGTGGACATGACTGCTGATAGCACTATCACTGCCACCAGCGGCCCGGCCACCTGGGGAAAGACGTACATTGCGGAGACTATGAGCGAGTAGTCCGATGGATTGCTGACTCCGGTGGGAAGAGCTATCAGGCCATCCTGAACCATGGCCCGCGAGGCAAAGCCTGCGATCTTGACCAGATACATGATGATTGCGTAAAATACGAATGCCACCAGCGGCGCCCAGCGGAAGAACTTCTCCTCCTTGGCTGAGAACACATTATTGATGACATGAGGCGCACTGGCCAGGCCGAAGGATAACAGGAAGAAGAACGATACTATGTAGATAGGGGTCATGAAGGCATATTTGGCGTAAGGGGGATGCACCTGTGGATACCACAGAGAGACGTAGTTGGGATCTATCGCAGCCATAACCGCGTTGATATGGGTCAGGCCACCGGCCGCCTGTATGATGAAAGGCGTAATGAAGGTCACGCCAACCAGAATCAGGACACCCTGAACCAGAGATATCCAGGCTATGGCGTACAGGCCGCCCATTATGGTGTAAAGCATCACGATTATCGCTCCCACCACCAGGGCATCGGTATAGGATATCTTGAGCATCCAGGACAGAACCATGCTTATGGCAACATACTGGCCAACCAGATATATCAGGGAGACAAGTATCCCGGCCAGCGCAGAGATGCCCCGAATCTCCTTTTGGCTGTAGAAGCGATGCGCCAAATAATCCTGGAGCGTGATATATCCCCTATTCTTGGACACGGCGTGCAGCTTGGTTCCAAAGATCAGGATTACTATCGCCCCGCTCAGCGGCACGAATATCTGCTCCCATATGGTGGGCCAGCCTCCGATGTAACCAAGCCCGCTGACCCCCAGTATGGTCATGCCGCTGCATATTGAGGAGACGATCATGAGTGTCAGCAGCCAAAATCCCAGGCTTCTCCCGGCAACGATAAAGTCCTCAGATGTGCGTACCTTCCTCGATGCCCAGGCCCCTATGGCCAGCAGCGCAACCAGATAAACACCCACAGTCAATGCCATCTGAAGGTCCATCACTTCCACCTCAGGCCCCAGAACAACAGCAGTATAGAGATCAACAAAGGTACTCCGAATGCTCCTAAGAAGGTCTCAGCAGGAAGACCGAACAAGCAATCCCTCCTTTTTTCCAGGTCAGCGGCCGGCTATGACGATCATAGCTTCTTAGCGCAGAAGGGCCGCTGCATAATGGTAACATGTGTCAGTCAGTATGAGTAAGGCTTGCCGCAAGCTATAATATAAACCTAACCGTCGCTGCAACTGACTTTCCTAATTTAGCATGTAGCCCGACGCCGGGATAAGTGTGACATAGAGCACATGTTTCGGATAAGATGCACCCCCTGCCACAGAGTCCAGGCGCCAGGCCCGGCAGGCCTCAGGATATATTTTTTCGGCCAATCGTCCCATTCAATACGAGCTCGGCATTTCGGATGTCCTCCACGGTATCTATGATGGCAAGGTTACCAGACAATCAGATCGAGCCTGCTTAAAAGGATAAGCCGGTGCGGTTATGCAGCACATCCCGGAGACTCAAAGGCACACCGCCCATCTGCGATTTTGCGCCGTTGGACTATTGCGATGGGCTTCTCCTGGTCGCATGATTGGCCATGGTCCATCCGGTACTATTCGATACATGCATCTTCATCAGCAGACCACATACGGCCGGGATTATATCACGACATCACGGAAATACTTCAGATCTGCTGGGCCAATGTGAGGTGATTTATATTAGATCTCACCAAGGCACCCTGCATCAATAGATGCGGGCCTAAGATGGGATCTCATGGACTTGAGCGATGAAGGCAAGGATCTGCTGGTCCTCTGCGACCGCATGGCACAGGGGGTATCCGCAGCCATCCGCAACCTGGTAGGGCAGCCAGCGAGCGGTGACGTTCTATATATGGGGGCTGACGGAACGCCCACAAAAGCCATCGACCGGGCGGCGGAAGATGCAGCCCTGGAGCCGCTGCGTGATTACGGCTGCGGATTTAGGGTGCTTAGCGAGGAGATGGGAGAGGCGGTGATCGGAGGCGATCCGAAGTACTACCTCCAGCTGGACCCATTGGACGGCACATTCAACGCCATCAGAGGGATCCCCTTTTACTCGCTATCCATCTTCATAGGAAGCGACCACCTCCTCTTGGCCTGTGTGTACGACCTGGCGAGAGGCGTTCGTTTCTTTGCAGAGCACGGCCATGGGGCATATCGTCAGGACGGCGGGCGGCATATCCCAATGAGGGTTTCACCCAAGAGCAACCTGCGTGACTTCAGCATATCCGCCTACATCAAGCGTCCAAATGCCAGCCGTTTGGTGGCGCTTGGCGACTGCGTCAGACGGGTCCGCACCCTGGGCTCTGCCTCATTGGAATTGTGCTATGTTGCAGACGGGCGGCTTGATGGCTTCGTCGACCTTCGAGGCAGCCTCAGGGTTGTGGATGTGGCAGCCGGGGTGCTCCTGGTGGAGGAGGCAAAGGGACGGGTCACCGATTGCCACGGTCGGCCGATTCAGCTGCGCATGGATATGTGGCAGAGGACCGGACTTGTCGCCTCAAACAATACGAGGCATCATGAGCTGCTATCCCTTGCCGCGGCGGGATACGGGGGTGGCATCAATTAGGATAGGATTTGTCTCACGCCGGGAGCAAGAGCCTGTTCAGCTTGCCAGAAGGTTGATAGAAGGGCTGAAGGGCAAGGCAGAGGTACTGGTCGAGCCGGAGCTGGCCGCAACCCTGGAGATGAGGCCAACTGCTGTCGAGGAAATGGATGCTGACCTGATAGTGTCCATCGGCGGCGATGGGACGATACTTCGCACCATTCACAAGATGAGGGACCCGCTTCCCATCCTCGGAATAAACATGGGCACAGTGGGTTTTTTGGTGGATGTGGAGCCAGCTGATGCCCATGATGTCTTGCAGGACCTGATAAGATCCGGATTTGAGGTGGACGAACGATCCCGCCTGGCCATCGAGGTCGATCGCCTGGATCTGCCTCCCGCCACAAATGAGGTGGCCCTCATCACTGCCAGCCCCGCCAAGATGCTGGAGTTCGTGATCACCGTGAACGGCTCGCCCCTTGAGAGCCTTCGAGCCGACGGGATGATCTTCGCCACCTCCACCGGCTCCACCGCTTATGCGATGTCGGCAGGGGGGCCAATTGTGGACCCAGATGTAAATGCTGTGGTGCTGGTTCCTGTGGCTCCTTTCAAGCTCTCGTCCCGACCGTGGGTCATCTCGGGGGATAGCGTGATACAGGTGGAGCTCAAGAGCCAGGGAAAGGAAGCTCTGGTGGTCGTGGACGGACAGACCACAGCACATATCGATCATAATGACGTCGTCGTCATGCGCAGGGCGGAAAAGCCGGCTCGTTTTGTAAAGGCCAGGCCAAAGGGCTTCTACGAGAAGGTGAAGTCCAAGCTGGCCTGAAAGGGCCAATTTGACGATATCGCAGATATAATGCAATTGCCGGTCTGGATGTGACTACTCCCCCGACTGAAGTCGGGGGCATCTAGGTTGTATCCCAACCAAGGACTGTAATCCCAGTCGAAGGATGTTCTTAGCAGCGTTGAGATCTCTATCCAGAGTCAATCCGCATGTAGGGCAACGATGAACTCTCTCGGAGAGATCCTTCTTTACAATGGTTCCACAGCCAGAGCACATCTGAGATGTATAGGCAGGATTAATCCGCACTACATTGCGACCAGCACTTGCAGCCTTGTACGTAACGTAATTTCGGAATCGATCCCAACTGGCATCCAGGATGCTCTTGGCCATGTATGGCTTCATCTCTATAATGTTCCTGATATCGATATCTT
>Ga0208940_1000357_pt1 | contig 59109 bp, 47 predicted proteins | sample AD_JPNNA6_MetaG_FD_184445 | JGI IMG/M metagenome (GOLD analysis project Ga0208940, IMG submission 184445) | Active sludge microbial communities of municipal wastewater-treating anaerobic digesters from Japan - AD_JPNNA6_MetaG (SPAdes) (version 2) | ecosystem: Engineered > Bioreactor > Anaerobic... | reverse complement strand
GCATCAGGACATCGCCAAAAAACTCTCCCGTCGGACGAAAGGCATCATGATCAATTCTCCGTGCAATCCGACCGGCATTGTCATGAGCAGGGAACAGCTGCAGGACATCGCCCGGTTTGACGCGCCGTATATTATTTCCGATGAAATTTACCACGGGCTCGTCTATCGGGACCGGGCGCACTCCATTCTGGAGTTTACCGACCGGGCTTTTGTCATCAACGGCTTTTCCAAGCTCTACGCGATGACCGGCTGGCGTCTGGGCTACCTGATCTTTCCCAAAAAATTCAGCGCGGTCATGCAGCGCATTCATCAGAATTTCATGATTTCGGCGGGCGGCTTCATTCAGTGGGCGGGAATCGCGGCGCTTGCAAAGACAAAGACGGCCGTCCGGACCATGATCCGGACCTACGACGAACGACGCCGCTACATGCTGGCGCGTCTGACGGATATGGGTTTTGTGATCCATGTTGAACCCACCGGCGCGTTTTACGTGTTTGCCGACGGGCGCAGATTTTTTACCGACTCTTATCAGGAGGCTTTCCGGATCACGGAAAAGGCAAAAGTCGGCGTGACGCCCGGCATCGATTTCGGCAGCGGGGGCGAGGGTTTTCTGCGCTTCTCCTACGCCACGTCTCTGGAAAATATCAGGAAAGGACTGGACCGTCTGGAGCGCTTTCTCAAAAAGAAAAAGTAGAACTGCGGATAGACAAATCCGTTCTTTTAGCGTATGAAATCGCAACGAATGCAACCATCATCCCCAAGGAGGATAGAAAAAGATATGACCTACAAGCACATTGACCTGAAAATCGAAAATTATGTGGCCACGGTTACCATGGCGCGTGTCGAAGCGCTCAATGCTCTGAATCTGGAATTTGCCTCGGAAATCGCCTCGGTCTTCCGTGAACTGGGCGCCAATGACGACGTTCGGGCGATCATCTTCTGCAGCAAGGCGCGCATTTTCTGCGCCGGGCTGGATTTAAAGGAAGCGGCCGCCGGCGCAAGCAACCAGGCCAAGGTTGTCCTGGACGTAATTCGAAAATCTCAGCCTTTGTTTGATTGCTGTAATTTTATTGAAGAATGTCCCAAACCGGTCATTGCCGCCGTTCACGGAAAATGCATCGGGGGCGGACTGGATATGATTTCCGCCTGCGACATCCGCCTGGCTACACAAGACGCGGTCTTCTGCCTCAAAGAAGCCGCGATCGGCCTGGTCGCGGACATGGGCGTGCTGCAGAGACTGCCGAAAATCGTCGGTCAGGGCTTTGCCCGCGAAATGGCTTACACCGCGGCCAACTACACGGCGCGGGACGTCGAGAAAAAAGGGTTATTGAACGGCATTTATCCGGATCAGGAAAGCCTGATGGCCGCCGCAAAGAAACTGGCCGCGCAGATTGCAGCCAACGCACCGCTGGGCATCCAATACACCAAAGAAGTCCTGAACTTCAGCCGTTATGTGAATGTTTACGAAGGCATGGCGCTGGCGGTCCAGAAAAATGCCATCCTGCTCATGTCGGACGACTTGAAAGAAGCGGTGATTTCCTTCCTGGAAAAACGCCCGGCCGACTTCAAGGGTAAATGATTGCTTGTCCATTCGGTCCCGCGGGGTCGATCTTTCAATGGACCGGCCCTGCAGGTCGCGCGCTTTCCCGTTGAAAAGACATTCTGCCGAACCGGTTCCATCGTTTTGGCAAAACGACCGCCGGGCACACTGAAAAATTTCCGTAAGGCATATCCGTTATGAAAGCCTACGAACAAATCGGACGCCGGCTCCAGCAGGCCCGTGAGGAAGCAGGAATGAGCCAGGAGGAATTGGCCAATGTCCTGGGTTATACGCAATCCTCCCTATCCAATTACGAACTGGGCAAAAGGCGCCTGTATTTCACGGATCTTCAGCGGATCGGTCAGATCCTGGGAAAACCCATTACGTATTTTCTGGATGACCCAAACGAAGAAACCGTGGAACTCTCCGATCCGGGAACGATCCTGCGGGGACCTTATCTGAAGGACATTCTCCACGCATCCCGTGATTTGAAACCCGCACAGCGCAAAGCTGTTCTGGACTACATCCTTTGGCAAAAAAGCAAGATGGGAGGCGACAAATGATTTCCCTGGAACCGTCAGAGAAGCAGATAGCCCTGCAAGAACATTTTCGACGCCTGGCCGTCAAACGCCTGCGGCCGCGATCCATCCTCATCGATGCCGCCAAACCGGCCGGTGTTGATCCGGATTATAGGGCTCTGATCGCCGAGGAAAACCTCAATGCCTTTCTGATTCCGGAAGAATACGGGGGAAAATCTCTGGACTGGATGAGTCTGGCCATTCTTTTTGAGGAGCTGGGCGCGGGATGCGCCGGTTTCGCCGCCGTCTATGCCCAGACCTTTCACAGTATCGCCGCCCTGCTCATCGGCGGTTCCGAAGAACAAAAAAAACGTTTTTTCCCGCTCCTGCTGCCGCCGGGAGGCCACATGGCCAGCTTCTGCGTCACGGAAGAAAAGAGCGGCTCCAACACCTCGTCCTTCTCTACAGTCTTCAGCCGAAAGGGAAGATCCTTCCTTCTGAACGGCGCTAAAGAGCCCATCATCAATGCAGGACAGAGCCGCTTTTATGTGGTGTGGGCCAATGAAGAAGGCGCGAGAAACCGCGCCGGAATCAGCGCGTTTCTGATCCCCGCCGGGACCGAAGGCCTCGATTTCGGACCCTACCACGACAAACCCGGTTTCCGCGCGGCGCCGACCGCCGCCGTCCACTTCAGAAACGTTCGAATTCCTGAAGGAAACATGATCGGCCCCGCAGGAAGCGGATACCTTCTTCTCATGCAGATTCTGGATTGGGGACGCGCTCTCGGCGCCGCCATTGCCGTTGGTCTTGCCCGCACGGCCATAGAAGAAGCCGTTCGTTTCGCCAAGCAGCGCGTCATTCTGAAAAGGCCTATCATCCGGAATCAGAGCATCGCCTTTATGCTGGCCGACCTCGTCACGGAATTGGAGGCGGCACGCGCCCTTGTCTGGCGGGCCTGCCGGCTCATTGATTTAGGAAAAGATCATACCGTTGCTTCCTCGATGGCGAAACTCTATGCCGGCGAACTGGCGGTGCGCGCCGCCACGGAAGGCCTGTTGATTCTCGGTCAGAGCGGCTTCAAACGACCCTCCCTGATGGACAAACTGCATCGGGACGCCCAGGCCTTCCGGATCGCCGAAGGAACCAGCCATGTCCAGAAACTCATTATTGCCGGACAGTTGTAGTTGCAAAGACAGTGGCGTAAATAATCCTTGATAAAATGACATCCTGTGGTATTTAGGGATCGCAAACCGTTGTGAAAAAATGGATGACGCCCCTGTGGCGATCTTTTTTTGCTCTCTATCATAACAATACGTCATAATTTATTATGACAGCATCATGGCGGCAAGGAAGCGGATGAAGTTCGTCCGGAACAAGGCTAAATGCCTGCCCTTTTTGATCCCGATCAAAGAGGGTTTGACCAGTGAAACCATTTCAGGAGGATCGTTATGAATCTGGTTGAATTGTTGGACAGTACGGCAAGAAAAAATCCGAACCGTGATTGTATCCGCTACATGGGAAAGGGTTACACCTATGCTTCCATTCTCAATGCGGCGGAGAAGGCGGCTGGATTATTTCAGCAATGGGGATTGAAAAAAGACGACAAAGTCGCCATCATGAGTCTCAATACGCCAAGTTTTGTCATCGCCTTCTATGGCGTTCTCAAGGCGGGCGGCGTTGTCGTCCCCGTCAACCACAAGCTGATGAGTCCGGAAGTTCAGTACATTCTGCAGCACAGTGAGGCGAAAATCTTTCTTTTCGACGGCGCCCTGGCCGCCGTGGCCTCAAAACTCACGGGAGGGTCGGTTCGCTGTCTTTCCCTGGACAGTCCCGCGGAAGGATTTGACCAATTCGATCCCCTTCTGGCCAATGCCCCTTCCTTTCATGCCGTCCCGATTTCCGAAAATGATTTTGCGGAAATTCTGTACACGTCGGGAACGACAGGAAAACCGAAGGGTTGCCTCCACACCCATCGCAGCGTCATCATGAGCGGCATCACCGGCGCGCTGACGATGAAATTCGACGAGGACGACCGGCTGCTGATGGCGATGCCCATCTGGCATTCCTCGCCGCTGAACAACTGGTTCATGGCGGCCCAGTATGTGGGTTGCACAACCGTGATGATCCGGGAATATCATCCCCTTCATTTTCTGCAGGCCATTCAGAACGAAAAGTGCACGATTTATTTCGGCGCTCCGATCTCCTATGTCATGCCCGTTCAGATGATCCCCAATTTCGACACGTTTGATCTTTCCTCCATGCGGGCCTGGATCTATGGCGGCGGCCCCATCGCCGCGGATACCGTCGGCATGCTGATGTCAAAGTACAAGTCCAGTCTCTTCTACCAGGTTTACGGCATGACGGAATCGGGACCGACCGGCACGACGCTTCTGCCGAAAGATCAGGTGCGCAAAGCCGGCTCCATCGGCCACGGCGGACTTCCCGGATGCGACGTGATGGTCATGAAATCGGACACGGAGGCTGCAAAGCCCGGTGAAACCGGCGAAATCTGGCTGAAGGCCGACAGCATGATGAAAGGGTATTTCAAAAATCCCGAGGCCACGGCGGAAGCGTTTAGCGGCCCCTGGTACAGAACCGGCGATGTGGCCCGTCTGGATGAGGACGGTTACCTCTTTATCGTTGACCGGACAAAAGACATGATCGTCACGGGCGGTGAAAACGTTTACTCCAAAGAAGTGGAAGACGCCATCGCCGGCCATCCGGACGTAATGGAATCCGCCGTGATCGCCGTGCCCCATCCGGAATGGGGAGAGACCGTTGCCGCCATCATCGTTCCGGCCAAGGGGAAAACCCTTACGGCCGAATCTCTCTCGGCGTTTCTGGCCGACAAACTGGCCAAATTCAAGATTCCCCGTACGTTCCGTTTTGTGGAGTCGCTGCCGCATACCCCTTCGGGGAAAATCATGAAATACAAGCTCAGGGAAGAGCATCAATAAAAATCACGAATAGAAAGGAACCACCGATTATGTTTGATTATCTTTTGTCCAAAGAACAGCTCAAAATCCGCGACGAGGCGAGGGAATTCGTCAAATCGATCCCCCGTCAGACGATTCTCGACATGGACGCGGATAACATCAAGTTTCCCAAGGAATTCTTGAGCGAAGCCGGAAAAAGGAATCTGCTGGGATGCCGTTATCCGAAAAAATGGGGCGGCCGGGAGATGGACTGGGTCACCACCTGCATGCTCATGGAGGAAATCGGAACTCTCGGCTACGAAATGGCCTGCGTCTTCGGCGTGGGGGCGGAGCTGGTCTGCGATGCGATTATCCTTCACGGCACGGATGAACAGAAGGAGAAATATGTCAAACCGCTCCTGAGGGGCGATCTTTTTGCCGCGGAGTGCCTGACGGAACCCCGGGGCGGCTCCGACTTTTTCGGAGCAACCACCAAAGCCGAAGACATGGGAGATTACTTCCTCATCAACGGGCAGAAGCGCTTTATCGTCGGCGGCGAGGGAGCGGATTTCTTTCTGCTTTACGCCAAGACGGACTTCGACCCCAAAACCAAGCCGCAAAAATCGATTACCGCGTTTATCGTGGACCGCGGTCCGGGCGTGGAAACGAAATACCTTTACGGCCTGATGGGCTGCCGGGGCGGAGGAACGGCGCGTCTGGTCTTCAAGGACGCCAAAGTGCCGAAAGCCAATGTCGTCGGCAAGGTCAACGGCGCCTATGACGTCTTCAACACCATGATGATTCCGGAGCGGCTCGGCACGGCGGCCATGACCATCGGCGCGGCGCGCCCCGCCCTGGAAGTGGCCACAAACTACACCACCCGGAGAAAAGCCTTCGGCCAGGTCATCGCCCAGTTCGAGGGCGTCAGTTTTCAGGTGGCCGAGGCGATCATGCTTTTGGATGCCGCCCGTTCGATGGCCTACGTAACGGCGCGCGCGGTGGACGGCGGCGTCAACATGAACCGCATCCGGCGCATGGTGTCGGAATCCAAGAAATTCATCACCGAGTCCTGCCAGAAGGTCGTTCACAATTCCATGCAGGTCTGCGGCGGAATCGGCTACACGAACATTCTGCCCATCGAACGCATCCACCGTGACGTGCGGCTGGCCTCCATCTGGACCGGAACGAGCGAGGTCATGTCCATGATCACCGCCCATGAATGGTACAGGGAATATCTGATGGCAAAAGCGGCGGGCCTGACCCGTGACTGTGAACTCGATGCCGCGGAAGCCGAAGCCGCGGATGAAATCATATACGAATAACGACAACAGGGGAATCAGGGTGAAACGCGATGCGTGTCGCCCTGATTCCCCGAGCGCTTTGAAGAACTATCAAAAAACATCAAAACTGTCATTCCGGACAAGCGCAGCGCGATCCGGAATCCAGTAATAAAGGAACTGGTTCCCCGCCTTCGCGGGGACGACGTCTGGATACCGTCTCGTGTGCCCTTCAGGGTATTCGACGGTATGACAAAAAAATGATTTTTCAAAGGTCTCTCCCCCTTCAGGGTCGCTTGCACAGGCTGGGAGTCGGCTTCAGCAGCAAAAATTTCGATTGGAGAGCCGTGCGTTTTTCATGAACAAATGATGTCCATGTTTCCGTTTCCCGCTACTCCAGGAATCCCCGCGGGTTTTTTTCAGCCGTCTTTTCCCATTGAGCGAGCATGCCTTCCAGTTTTCCGGCGACATCGGGATAAGTGGCGATGACATTGTAGTTTTCGCCCGGGTCCAGGGAAAGATCGTAAAGAAGCGGCCATCTGTCCCCCAGTGCCTTTTTCCCCATCCTGCTGGTAATATATTCCGCATCGAGGGGCACCGGCCAGACGTACCGGTTTAATCTTCTCAGGTATTTCCATTTTCCGAAGCGTACACCTTCCAACTGGTCATAATGGTAGAAATAAACGATGTCGTGCGGCGAGACGGTCTCACGTCCGGAAAGAAGGCCTTCGATGCTCTTCCCGTCGATAACCCGGTCGGACGGATGTTCGATTCCCGCCAGTGTCAGGAGAGTTGGAAAAATGTCCAGGTTGACGGCCAGTTCAGAAGACACCTGACCCGGACGGATATGTCCCGGCCATTTCACAATGAAGGGCACCCTGAACCCGCCTTCGTAGCTCTGTCCCTTGCGGCCTCTGTGCACACCTGGACTTCCTTCATACCAGGGGCCGTTATCGCTGGCAAAGAAGATGATCGTGTTTTGTTCAATATTCAGCTCCCGCAATTTTTTGGTGATTTCGCCGACGCTCCAGTCGATTTCTTCGACGGCGTCGCCGAATTTTCCGGCTTTTGATTTTCCGGCAAACCGCTCTGACGCGTACAGTGGCTGGTGCGGAAAAGTATGGGCAAAATAGAGGAAAAACGGGTTGCCCTTTGACTTTTCAATGAAGGCCAACGCTTCCCTGGTGTACATGCCGGTCAGCCTGGCCTGGTTGGTTCCGATGTCCGCTTCCAGCTGTGTTTCATTGCGAAAGAGCGGACACGGCTGCATGTCGTTGCTGTGCGGGACGCCAAGGTACTGGTCAAAGCCATGCTTGAGCGGATTGAATTGGGGCTCACGGCTGTAGTCGCCCAGGTGCCATTTCCCCACCATGGCGGTGTTGTAACCGGCAATTTTCAGGGCTTCTGCGATGGTAGTTTCCTTGCTGGAAATCCCTGCGGCGACATAGTCCTCATGCTGATCAAAAGATCCCATCGGTGTAAATTGATAGGCGATTTCCCTTTCGATCTTGCGCAAAAGCGGATTCTCCGCCGGATAAGGATTGCCGATGATGCCTGTTCTAAACGGATAGCGGCCGGTCAGGAGTCCTGCCCGCGATGGCGCGCACACGGCATTGCATGAGTAATAGTCGGTAAACCTCATCCCGTCGCGGGCAAGCCCGTCGATGTTGGGGGTGCGTATCACCCTGTTGCCGTAGCAGCCGAGGTCGCCATAGCCCAAATCGTCGCAGTAAACAATGATGACATTCGGTTTCGGGGCGGAAGGATTGGAGAGCTTCAGTGGCTTGAGCTTGGCGTTGTCGGGATATGGCCCGTAAAGATCATCGATGGATTTACCGCTGAAGAGTTTGTAACCGGCGGCGCCGACCACGGCAAGACCGCCGGCGGCAAGCCCGACACGAATGGACCTTTTAATCAGATTACGTCTGGATATTTTTTCATCCATGCCTTATCCCTCCCGTGTCATCGGACGGCTAAACGTAAAATGCTCAAGACCATGCCGGATGGCGCCCCGTAATACATTTTTTTGGCAAGAACTTTCTTTTCGTGCGGTTGAGTATAGGAAGCGGCGCATGGTGTGTCAAGAAGATTCCATTTCCCAAGCAGGGCATCGATCTTCCATGCGATTTTTCGCTTATTCCCACTCAATGGTGCCGGGAGGCTTGGAGCTGATGTCGTACACCACGCGGTTGATCCCGCGCACCTCGTTGATGATGCGGTTGGAGACGCGCGCGAGCAGGTCGTGCGGCAGCCTCGCCCAGTCGGCGGTCATGGCGTCATCGCTGGTGACGGCCCGGATCGCCACAATGTTTTCATACGTGCGCTGATCGCCCATGATGCCCACGCTTTTGAGCGGAAGCAAAATCGTAAACGACTGCCACAATTTGCCGTAGAGATTCGCGCCGCGGATTTCCTCAAGCAGAATCGAATCCGCCCGCTTCAGCACGGACAGGCGCGGAGCGGTCACTTCCCCGATGATGCGAATGGCCAGACCCGGGCCGGGAAAAGGCTGCCGCCAGACCACGTCGTCCGCCAGACCCAACTCTTTTCCCAGGAGCCGCACTTCGTCCTTGAACAGGTGCCGGAGCGGCTCCACCAGCTTCAACTTCATGGTTTTGGGCAGACCGCCGACATTGTGATGGGACTTGATCACCGCGCTGGGGCCGCCGAAAGCCGAACGCGATTCGATCAGATCGGGGTACAGCGTTCCCTGCGCCAGAAACTTCACGCCTTTGATTTTTCGCGCCTCCGCGTCGAACACTTCAATAAACGTCCGGCCGATGATCTTGCGCTTGCGTTCGGGTTGGGTCACTCCTTTGAGCCTCCGGAGAAATATTTTTCCCGCCCGGACAAACCGCAGGTTGATGTGCAGGTGTTTTTTGAACATGTCGATGACGCGTTTTGCCTCGCCCTCCCGCAGGACGCCGTTATCGACAAAAACACAGGTCAGCTGACGGCCGATCGCCCGGTGGAGCAGCACGGCCGCGACCGACGAATCCACGCCGCCGGAAAGCCCGAGGATGACCTTTTCCTGTCCCACCTGCATGCGGATGTCTTCCACGGCCCGCGAGACGAAAGATTTCATCGACCATGCCCTGGCGCAGCGGCAGAGCCCGAACAGAAAATTGGCCAGCATTTTGCCGCCTTCGCGGGTGTGAACCACCTCGGGATGGAATTGCAGGCCGTAAAAGCGCCGCCGGGCGTCCTCGGCCGCCGCAACCTTCGTATTGGCTGTGGAAGCCGTAACGGAAAATCCCCGCGGCAGCTCGCCGATGGAATCGCCGTGGCTCATCCAGCAGGGCGTTTTCTTCTCCACGCCGGCAAAGAGGCCTTTTTGCTTTTTGATGAAAAGTTCGGCGAAGCCGTATTCGCGTTTGGCCGATCCGACCACCCGACCGCCCAGCGCATCCACCATGAACTGCAAACCGTAGCAGATCCCCAGCACCGGAATTCCCAGATCAAAGATGCCGCGGTCCGCGCGCGGGGCGCCTTTGGCGTAAATGCTGGCCGGACCGCCGGACAGAATGATGCCTTCCGGCGCCATCGCCCGGATGGCGGAAAGCGGAAAATCGGGCGGCTCAATCCGGCAGTACACCTGCTGTTCCCGCACCCGCCGCGCGATGAGCTGATTGTACTGCGAGCCGAAATCAATAATCAGAATCATGAGGGGTTCCTGTCTTCTTAACAGATAAACAACATTTCCCAGAACTTCGGCAGCGGCCAGAGTTCGTCATCCACCAGATTTTCCAGCGCGTCCACATATTCTCGCAGTTCGTCCATTTTCGGTTTGACCCTGGCGCAGAGCATCTCCGCCTTTTTCTGCTCGCTGTCCAGAGCTTTGGCAGCCTGCATTCCGGCGGCGATCTCCTTACAGGCCGTATAAACATCATTGCTGTAATCAAGAATTTTCTTTAACAGCTCCGCCTGGGAGGAGATCACCGCGGCGGACCCGAGGGCCTCTTTGGCATCAAGAATCGCCCGCGCCAGCTTTTGCTGATAGGCGACGGCCGCCGGGATCACCTGCGTCAGACAGAGGTTGGTGAGGCAGTTGACTTCGATTTCCAGATCCTTCAGGTAGCGCTCGATGTGGATCAGGTAGCGGGCCTTCAGCTCCTCATTGGAAAGCACCTGATATTTTTCAAAAAGGCGAAGCGCCCGGTCGGTCACCAGGGCTTTTAACGCGCCGGGCGTCGTTTTTTCATTCGGCAGACCCCGCTTCTTCGCTTCCGACGCCCATTCTTTTGAATAATTGTCCCCGTTGAACAGAATCGGCCTCACCTGCGCGATTTCGCTTTTCAAAACATCAAAGACCGCCTGATTGATGTTCTTCGATCCCCTGGCCTTGATCTTTTCCGCCAGGTCGTCCAGGCTTTCCGCCACAATCGTGTTGAGGGCATAAGCGGGGCAGGCAACGGACTGAGACGAGCCCACCGCGCGGAATTCAAACTTGTTGCCGGTAAAGGCAAAGGGCGACGTCCGGTTGCGGTCCGTGTAATCTTTGCTGACCAGAGACAGCGAGGAAATGCCCAGATCGATGATTTCCGCGTTCGTCGCCTTATGCACGGTGCCTTTTTCGATATTGTCCAGAATTTGCGTCAACTGTTCGCCCAAAAACACGGAGAGGATGGCGGGCGGCGCTTCATTGGCGCCCAGGCGATGATCATTGCCGTAGGACGCGACCGTGGCGCGCAGAAAATCCGCATGCCTGTAAACGGCGCGGATCGTCGCAATCAAAAATACGAGAAAATGGATGTTGTCCTGCGGCGTTTTGCCGGGATTGAGCAGCTGGTTACCGTTGTCGTCGGAAAGAGACCAGTTCATATGCTTGCCGGATCCGTTGATTTTGGCAAAGGGTTTTTCATGCAGCAGGGCTGCCAGACGATGCTTCTTGGCGACATCCTTCAGCGTCTCCATGATCATCTGGTTGTGGTCAACGGCCAGATTGGCTTCTTCGAACACCGGCGCGATTTCGTACTGGCTGGGCGCGACCTCGTTGTGCCTGGTCTTGGCCGGAATGCCCAGCTTGTAAAGCTCTTCCTCCACGTCGTGCATGAAGGACGAAATCCTCTCCCGAATGCTGCCGAAATACTGGTCTTCCAGCTCCTGACCTTTGGCCGGCGGCGCGCCGACCACGGTCCGGCCGCCCAGCACCAGGTCCTGACGCTTATAGTAGTAATCCATGTCGATCAGAAAATACTCCTGCTCGATTCCGAGGTTGACCTGGACTTTTTTCACGCTTTTTGCCCCCAGCAGTTTCAGCATCCCCACCGCGCTTTGGTTCAAGGCGCGCAGCGACCGCAGAAGCGGCGTTTTCTTGTCCAGCACCTGGCCCGTGTAGGAAATGAAGGCGGTCGGAATGCAAAGGGTCGTGGAAATCCCGTTGCGCTTGATGAAGGCGGGCGAAGACATGTCCCAGGCCGTGTAGCCGCGCGCCTCAAAGGTCGCCCGGATGCCGCCGGAGGGGAAAGAAGAGGCGTCCGGCTCCCCCTGCACCAGCTGCTTGCCGGAAAACCGCTCGATCACGGCGCCGGGGCCGCAGGGATCGGCAAAGGCGTCGTGCTTTTCGGCGGTGGTGCCCGTCATGGGCTGAAACCAGTGCGCAAAGTGGGTCGCGCCCTTTTCCAGCGCCCATTCCTTCATGGCATGGGCAACGACATTGGCGGTCTCTTCGTCCAGCGCTTTGCTTTCATTGATCGCCTGCATCAATTTTTTAAAAACGTCTTTGGGAAGCTTCTCTTTAATGACCGCGTGGCTGAAGGTGTCCTCGCCGAAATACTGCGAGACGGGAACGAACTTTTCCTTTTCGATTACGTAATGTCTTTCCGCCGCAAGCGTAGGCTGCATCTTTTTCATGGCTTTGCCATCCTTTTGCAAGAGATGCTCCTCTTTACTCCAAAGGCGGAGTTTGCGCAAGCGTCCGGAAACGCCTTATTTGCCATCCTCTCCCGACCGGCAGGGATTTTTACGGACGACCGGCTTCCCCCAGAAAACAGATCATCTTCTGGGTGACGATGTCCGACATCAGGCGCACGTCCTTCGCCCGGACGTCACAGACGCGGACAACGCCGGCAAACCGCGCATCGTCCGGCATCAGGTCCGCCAGAATATTGGGCTGTTTTTTGATCCACTGCACGTTGAAGACCACGCCTTCCTTTTCGGGATAAATGGCCATGTAAAAGATGTCCATTTCCACCATGTCTTGGAAAAAGTGCGTTCCGAAGGACAAATCGGGGATCAGGGCGCCGTCCTGGTAGGCGATCTCGCCGATGGCGGTCATGTTGTTGATTTCCGAAAACGTAACCGGAACACCCATCGCCGGCGTGGTCGTTCCCCATCGCCCCGGCCCCAGCAGAACCGTCGGCATGGCCTCGCGCTTTCCAATCCGCCGGTTGAGCTTGCCGGTGAGCCTGGCAATCTCATGCTTTTCCGTAAGCGGCAGCCCGGAATAGGCCCTGGGATCAATGTAGATCACGCGGGAGATCGCCTGGTAAACGCTGCCGCCCATAAAGTTGGCGTCCTGCCGGATCAGCATTCTGGAGCGGCTGATTTTTTCCGGCAGCTCCACCCGGCTGTAATGGCCTTTGGTTTGGAAAGGACGGCACTGCAGCAGGTTGATCCGGGTTTTTCCCTGCGCGTCGAAATTGACGGTGAATTCGATGTCCACCGGATAGCGGTAAACCTGTTCCAGCGTCTTGAGCATTTTGGACATGGTTTTCACAAAGGGCGTCGCAGACAGCAGTTCCTCAAACGTGATGATCCAGGCCTGCTTCGCGTCCCGTCCCACGGAGCGCAGATAATCGGCCGCTTCCTTATCTTCCTCCACGATCAAATTCAGATGCGCCACCAGATCCTCACGGAGCAGTTCGGCGGTCTGGAGGGTTTGAAATTCATTGTCGCGCAGATTCAGGACATCCGCTTCGTGCTGGGAAAACCGCTTGATATCTTCGGGTTTCGTGTAGGGTTTGACGGTGGGCGCGTCCAGGGCGACGATCCGTGGATAATCATTTTCCACGCGATTGACGGCGCGCGTGCCGAGACCGAAGACGATCCGCAGCATGCCGGCTCTCGGGTCCATGCCCTTCTGCCAGACGAAGGTATTGTAGGACAGGCCGACACCCGCCAGACCGGGAAAGAAATAACGGTCGCTGTGCGAACCGGAAACGCGTTGCACCAGAAGCGCCATCTGTTCATCCTGCTGCGCCATCCCGCGCTGCAGCCGGTAGGTGAGCGCGTCCTCGTTCATCGTGGAGGCGAAGATTTTGCGGACGGCTTCCTCGAAATGCCGGTAGCGCTCCTCCGGCGTTCCCTGGTTGACGCAGAAATCGCTTTCGTATTTTCCGGCAAAGGCGTTGCCGAAGGCGTCTTCCAGAAGCGAACTGGAGCGGACGATGATCGGCGCCTGGCCGAAATATTCCAGCATGAGCTGGAACTGCTCCTTGATCTCGTCGGGAAACGCGCCGTGCAGCATCTTTTGTTTGAGCTCACGCGCGACGCCAAAATATCCTTCATCGGTTTTTTGCGCCATCAGCAGTTTCCACCAGCCGTTCTGCACCATGTACGAATAGAAAATATCCGAACCGACGTAGAAGGAATCATGGATTTCCATCACGGCGCTCCAGTCAAAAGACGGATCCTTGCGCAAAATGTTGCGGGCCAACAGCATGCCGACGGATTTGCCGCCGATGAACCCCGTGCCGATAAGGCGCTTCTTGATCTCCACCAGGTCTTCCAGCTCGAAGTATTCCCTGACCAGCGAGAGGATTCTTTTTTCCCTGCCGATCATCACACGGGAAAGGATTTCCACCATGTCCTGCTTTTCCGGGGCCGCGTCGGGATCTCCCAGTAGAGTGCCGGCTTTCAGAAAGATTCGGTCCCAGTAATCGAGATTGCGCTCGCCGCTGGTGGCATTCTTGTCCGTCAGGTAGGACAGGATGCTCGCGGCATCCGCGCTGTTTAAAATCGGGACGCAGGCCTGCTCTTCCATGATGTGCGGCAGAAACATGGTCGGTGTGTAACGTTTCCAGGCCTTGAGCGGATGGACGCAGATTTTTCCTTCATGGCTGTAAACATCCAGCAAAACCTGCGTCGTTTCGCGGATCCGGGCCACGGTTTTGAAAGAGTGGCGGCTTCTCAAAATGGCGAAATACGCGACCGTATTGAGTTCAAACAGATAGGGGCAGGTGATGACGAAGAAGTTGCCGATCATCAGGTCCGTCGCCCAGGCCTGGAGCAGATCGGACAGGCAGTCAAAAACGTAAAAGACATCACGGCCTTCATCGCGGATGATGTTGTGGACCTCGGTGGAAAAAGATTCAAATCCGGAATTGGCGTTCAGTTGATAGATTTTGATTCCGGGACCCGCCTCCAGAAGGGCGGGGTGGTTGGCAAAACGCATATAGACCAGACGCTGATTCCGGGCCAGGGCTTCCTGAACATAGGGGGCGACGAATTTTTTGTAATCCTCAACATTGTCAACCTGCAGGACGACATTGTCGCCCATCTGCAGGTAATTGAGAATTTTATCCAGGCCGTTGATGCCGGTGCTGACTCGTGCATAAGGGGTCATAAAACTCTGTTTCCTCTTCTTCGTTTTCAATAAAACAAATTTGTTCGGCGCAAATCGGCTCTATGAAATGGTCCGCCGACGTCCCCAATGGCGCCCCTGTTCAAAATGCAAAGCATTAACAAGGACTTGCGAAACATGGCTTTGCTTCGGTCCAGCGATCCGACATTTCACCGCCATGCTTCAACTTTCTGCCGTAAATGATTTTTCAATTTTTGTGCCATCGGCGCTTAAATTGCTTTTACGCTTGTTCCATTCCGCTCTTTTACGGTTAATCCGCTGAACATTTTTGTGCCTATCTCAAAATTGAATCCTGCTTTGGAAAAATTTGCCGGCCTTTGCCGCGGAGCAAGAAAGCATCATTAAAAGCACAACGTTTTCATACGGATGGGAGATGATTTGAAACCTGTCGCGGAGAATCTTCCATTTTTTACCAGACAAGTCATTTAGCCCACATTTTAGTTTGTCATTTCGTAAAATGAAACAATATTGTCGCATACAGAACCGGCGCTGATTAGATAAATTCTCAATGATGTCAATAACTAAAAAGGATTGGAAAATATGGCACTCTCCTTGCGCTATGCAAAACCGAAAAGAAATTTTTTGAAGGAGGCGTCCATTATGAATTCCGGAGATACAGCGTGGGTGTTAACCGCCAGCGCCCTGGTTCTTTTAATGACCATACCGGGGCTGGCATTTTTTTATGGAGGTCTCGTCCGGCGCAAAAACGTTCTGTCCATTTTAATGCAGTGCTTCATTATTGTCTGCGTCATCTCCCTGCAGTGGGTGCTGTTCGGCTATTCCCTGGCGTTCGGTCCGGATTTCCACGGGATCATCGGAACGCTGGAATGGGCGGGCCTTGCCGGCGTGGGCGCCGCTCCCAACAGCAATTACGCCGCAACCATTCCGCATTCGGCTTTCATGATCTTTCAGGCCATGTTCGCCGTCATTACGCCGGCGCTCATCATCGGCGCGTACGCGGAACGGGTGAAGTTTCCGGCGTTCCTGCTCTTCACCGTCCTGTGGGCAACCTTCGTCTATGACCCGCTGGCGCACTGGGTGTGGGGCGCGGGCGGCTGGCTCAAGTCTTTGGGAGGTTTGGATTTCGCAGGCGGCATCGTCGTGCACGTAAGCTCCGGCATTTCGGCCCTGGTCCTGGCGCTTCTGCTGGGAAAGAGAGTCGGTTACAACCACAAACCCATTCGTCCGCACAACCTGCCGTTTACGGTTCTGGGCGCGGCTCTTTTATGGTTCGGCTGGTTCGGCTTCAACGCCGGCAGCGCGCTTGCGGCGGACGGCCTGGCGGCCACTGCCTTTGTCAACACGAATACCGCAACCGCCGCGGCCGGTTTGGCCTGGGCATTGATTGAATGGCGGCACAACGGCAGCCCGACCATTCTGGGTGCGGCCACCGGCGCGGTGGCGGGTCTGGTCGCCATTACTCCCGCCTGCGGATTTGTCAATCCTATGAATGCCATGTTGATCGGCATCATCGTTGCCTTCGTCTGCTATATCGCCGTTGCGGTTATGAAAGGCAAACTCGGCTACGACGACTCTCTGGACGCCTTCGGCGTTCACGGCGTCGGAGGAACCGTCGGCACCCTCCTGACCGGTATCTTCGCGCAAAAAGCGATTAACCCGGCTGGCGCGGACGGCCTGCTCTTCGGCAACCTCCATACGTTCGGAATTCAATGCCTGATGCTGGTGGTGACCGTCGTCTTTGCCGCGATCATGACCTTCATCATCTTCAAGATCGTGGACGCGGCAATCGGCATGCGCGTCGAAGAGAAAAACGAAATCATCGGTCTGGACCTGACCCAACAAAGCGAAGCGGCTTACACCGTCATCGAATAGGAGGAACAAGCATGAAACTGGTCATTGCCATCATTCAGCCCCACAAACTGGAGGCCGTCAAAAGAGAGCTGGAAGCCGTGGAGGTCAACTTAATGACCGTCACCAACGTGCTGGGACAGGGACGGCAAAAGGGCGTCACGGAAATTTACCGCGGCGCCAAGGAAGCGGGCGGCCTGCTCAACAAAGTCCGTCTGGATATCGCGGTAAACGAAGATTTTGTCGAGCCGACCATCGACGCCGTCACCCGCGGCGCTCATACCGGGTCGGTGGGCGACGGCAAGATTTTTGTCGTGGAGCTTGCCCAGTGCATCCGCATCAGCACCGGCGAGCGGGGCGGCGTTGCCATCGGGTGAAATGCGGTCATGGATCACGGGAAAATACGAAATTGACCGCACACAATTTGATTCAGAATAAACAAACAGGAGATTGGGGAAAAATGAAAACGGATACCGGAAAAGCATGGATCATGATTTTACTGACAATTTTGCTGACATCCTTCCCTGTGTCGGCCATTGCCGCGGAAGAGCCGGCCCCGGCCGCTGAAGCCAGACCCGCCGCCGAGGCCACAACACCGACAGTCGATCGGATCACGGGCGAGGTGACTGCCGCCGTTTTGAGCGCCTATATCTGGAGAGGCCAGGAGATGACCCGGGACAGCGTGGTGATCGAACCTTCGTTGACCGCAAACTACAAAGGATTTACGGCCACCCTCTGGGGAAATCTGGATACGAATCCCTATTCGGCCGGAGATGCGAAACATTCCTCCAACTGGACGGAAACGGATTTCATCCTTTCCTATGCGCATGAATTCGGAATCGTAAAGGCGGGCGCGGGCTATATCTATTATGGACTCGCCGGCATGACGCCGAACGGGGCGGACCTGCCCGATGCGCAGGAGTTCTTCGTCACACTGGGCCTCGACACGCTTCTGGCTCCGACGCTGACCGTTTACAGGGAAATTGACCACTATCATCAATGGTACGCGACGCTGGGCGTCTCTCATACCTTCAGCCTTCATGAAAGAGTAGGTTTGAAACTGACGGCAACGGCAAGCTATCTGAAAAGCGAAGATGAAACCACCTATCCGAAATTTAACAGCGACTCCATCGCGACGACGGACAAATTCAACAATTTTCACGACGGCGTGGTTTCTGTTTCCCTGCCGGTTGCCGTGGCCGGGAATCTGACCATTACACCGACAGCCTCCTATGTCTTTCCGCTTTCGGACGATGCCAGATACGAAATACGGGCGCGAGGCCTGAAGGGCACGGCCAACCCGTCCGACCGGGACAGCTCCTATCTGTATGGAGGCGTAACCCTGAGCCTGACGTTCTAAGGAGGGCCGTTATGATTTTTCGTAAAGTTCCGGATACAGTTTTCTTGCGCATTCCGGACAAATGCCATGGCTGAACTGGGCATTGGAGTGCTTTCCAATGTACGCTTCAATCCGGTTCCAATACCCTTTGTCGTCGCGAATTTTTTTGCAGGAGGCGCATGGAAGCATACCGCTTAACACCTTGACGTCCGACATGGCCTGTTGAAGTTCCGCAATCAGTTTCTCACGCTCTTCCATAGCCTGCCTGCGGTCCAGTTCCTTTTTCTCCAGGGATTGGGCCATTTCATCAAAGGAACGCGCAAGCTGACCCAGCTCGCCTCCGACGCGGTCCAGGCGCGTGCGCGTCGAAAAATCACCCTGTCCCACCTTCATAGCGGCATCGACCAGACGATCCAGTCTTCTGACGATCAGGATGTGCCCCAGCAGCCATGCCGTCAAAACGGCGGCTATCAGAGAAACCGTCACCAGCGCCAGGTTGCGAAGAAAACTTTTTCTGGCGGGGGCGAGCGCCTGCTCCTCGGGGATGCCGACACGCAGATAGAGGTAGGGTGAAGAGCCGCCTTCCAGGAAAAACTGCCGGTAAGCAAAAATACGCCTGACTCCATCGACTCCGACGGTTGTGAAAATCCCTTCCCGCGGGCCCTTCGATATTTGCCTGATCATCTCGGGCAAATCGGTCTTGCCTGCAAATTTCTCGTTGTCCGGATACCGGTAGAGACGCGTATAGTTGCGGTCCAGCAGGTTCAGCGTAGATCCTTTGGGAAATTGTGAAATTTTCACAAAACTCCTGCCGTACTTCTCGAGATCGATGGTGACGGCAACCACGCCGGTCACCCGTCCGCCGGAATCCGTTACCGGGTAGGCAAAGGGCAGTATCGCCCTTCCCGATATTTGTCCGATGCTGTATTCCCCGGCGGAAAAAGTTTTTGTCCGCACCGCTTCCTGAAAGTATTTCTTCTGCCACAGGTTTATGCTGCCGAAAGGAAGTGCGCTGGCAAACATCCTTCCTTCGCGATCCGCCGCAGCTATGGTGGAGTAATGTTGGTTGTCCCGGAGCAGTTCACGAAACAGCTTGTTGCAGGCAGCGGCATCCCGGTTCTGCAGGACAGGCAATCTGGCAAGGGTCATGAGAAATCTGCGTGTGGCTTCCATGTCATTTTCATGGTCGTTTCCCAGAACTTGCGCCATCGTCAGGGCGTTCGCTTTTGTCGTTTCCACGTCATGGCGTTGACGTTCATAGCCGGAGTAAACAATAATGCCGAGGGCGGGGAGAACGACTGCAAGAATCAGGATCAGCAACTGACTGCGGACGGACTTCATCATTGAAAAATCAACGCCTCCTATCTCTGAGAAGATGAATCTCAACGAGTGATTTGTCATATATCATAAGTTCTGAAGAAACATCAACGATTACGAATGGAAACAAATTCAGAGCATTCGTGATACCGTTTGTTCTCATATCTTATTCTCACATCGGATCGGCTCGCTTTAAAGCAGGGTAACCGCTTTAAAAACGGTTCGGGGATACAATTATGTCTGTTTGTGTTCAAAACGGACAAACATGTATCCTTTGAAAATCATCTGGATCACATAACCATTTAAATATAAAAACGAATTTCAAATTCTACCACTGGCACGGCGGTTGCTCCCGACTCATTTGTGTTATCGATTGGGAAAGGAAGCGCTTTCTGACTCAAGATGGTTTTGTTCTTCTCTGAGGGGTCGTCTAAAGGTAGGACGCCAGGTTCTGGCCCTGAAAATTGAGGTTCGAGTCCTTGCCCCTCAGCCATTTTCTCCGTTCGGAAAGGCAAATGCTGATGAAACTGATCATCGCCATCGTACAATCCGACAAGATCAAAGACGTCAAACAGGCTTTGCGCGACGTAAACGTGGGCAAAATAACCGTTTCCACGGTAGTCGGCTGCGGCGCGCAGGTCGGCAAAACCGATACCCGCGACGGAGTAGTCACCAACGGGAACCTCCTCGACCGGGTGCGTTTCGAAATCGCCGTGAACGACGACTACGTCAAACCCACGCTGGAAGCCGTCATCCGGGGCGCGCGCACCGGCAGTATCGGCGACGGTAAAATTTTCATCGTCCCTCTGGAGGAATGCATCCGGATCCGCACGGGCGAAACCGGCCGGCTGGCCATTGGATGAAGCTTCCCGGAACCTTCCCAAAGCGACATTTCCTGCTCTTTTTTTATCCAACACGCAAAATGGTTTTCTCTTTGCATGAGCATCCTGGGACGGACAAAATACCGGTTGATATTCGTACAAATTTGTTACATTGTACCGGGGCGGGCCAGGAAGCGACCGGTAAAAACCCGATGCCGAATCAGGGGAGCGAGACAACGTGAGCATCCACAGTTATGAAGAATTAGCGGCGCTGCACGCCATATCCAAGATTTTGGCGCAGCCGATGGAATTGAGAGACCAACTGGAACAAATCCTTCATGAAATGAGTTTGCGCCTCGGAATGCAGCGCGGCATGATATCGCTTCTGGATCACGAGAAAAAGGAAGCGTGGCTGGACATTGCCCATGACGTCAACATTGACGGGATGGAAGTGACCTACAAACCGGGAGAAGGCATTACCGGCAAAGTGGCGGAAACCGGCCGCCCGATGGCCGTGGCAAATCTGGGGCAGGAAGCCCTCTTTCTGGACCGCACCGGGGCAAGGCGTCATCTGAACCGCGCCGAGCTTTCTTTTTTATGTGTTCCCATTATCTATGACGCAAGCGTGGTCGGCGTTTTATCCGCCGACAAGGTGGCCAAGCAAGTCGAAGACCTGGAAAAGGAACTGGCCATGATGGGCTCGGTGGCCGAACTGATGGCCAAAGCCGTGCATATCCGGGCCCTGGAAGAAGAAAACCGCCGCCTGCGCAAAATTGTCGGACAGCAGCATGCGCCTTCCATGGATATTATCGGCCATTCCAAAGCCATCCAGGAAGTCTTCGGGCTCGTGGCGCAGGTTTCCGATTCCAATACGACGGTCCTGATCACCGGCGAAACGGGAACCGGCAAGGAGTTGATTGCCCGGGCGATTCATAACAACTCTCCGCGCAAAGGGGGACCGCTGGTGCAGGTCAACTGCGCGGCGATTCCCGACACGCTCATTGAAAGTGAACTGTTCGGCCATGAAAAAGGCTCATTTACCGGCGCGCTGCAGACGCGCCGCGGCCGCTTCGAAGAAGCCAACGGCGGCACGATCTTTTTGGATGAAGTGGGCGAACTGTCCGCCGCCGCGCAGGTAAAGCTTCTGCGCGTGCTGCAGGAAAAGCGATTTCAGCCGCTGGGCTCGTCGCGGGTGGTGAATGTCAATGTACGAATCATCGCCGCGACGAACCGTAATCTGGAGCAGGACATTCTCGCCGACCGTTTCCGTGCGGATCTTTTTTACCGCCTTAATGTTTTCCCCATTTATCTGCCGCCGCTCAGGGAACGCGGCAGCGATGTGATTTTGCTGGCCGATCATTTTCTGCTCAAGTACAGTAGGGAAATGGGCAAGAACGTCAAGCGGATCTCCACGGCGGCCATCGAAGCGTTTCTGTCCCATAAATGGCCGGGCAACGTCCGCGAACTGGAAAACTGCATCGAGCGGGCGGTTTTATTGACCAGGACGGACACCGTGGACTGCCTGCACCTGCCGCCTTCTCTGCATGCCGGAGAAAAAGACCCGGAACGAAAAGACCGCAGCAAGCTGTCGTCCGTTGTGGAGGCGCAGGAGAGGACGCTGATTATCGACGCGCTCACGGAAAGCGGCGGCAATCAGACCAAAGCGGCCAAAATCCTGGGAACCACGAAGCGCATTATTCAGTATAAAATATCGAAAATGGGCATCGACCCGAAAAAATTCAGCCGGAAAAAAAAAGGATCTGAGGCCTAGACGAAAAAGGTATTTGGTCAACCGTCCGCAGAGCTATCGTATTGCAGAAGCGCCGGACCTGCCGCCCGGGCGCTCCCAAATCATGCGGGAATCATAAACCTCGTTTCATGAAACCTTCTCGCCCCCAGCAAATCCGAACAAAATTGTCTTGATGTTTTACAAAAGAACATTTTTGTTGCCTGAATCAAAGCACAGGATCGTCTTTGCGCTCTTCCAAAAAGCTAACCGCTTATAATTCATAGATAAACTATATTGATCCCGCACTGGCACGACTCTGGCAATCAGCTTGTCGGGTTGAAATGCACAGAGGAGAGGCTATGTGTCGTTTATTTGCTGTAACATCCAATAATCCGCTGTCGCCGATGATGGCCATCAACGCGCTGAATGTCATGAAAGAGGGACATGACGGATCCGGCGTGGGGTTGTTCATGACCGATCTGGGGGGCGAGTTCGAAAAATTCAAAAGCGAGCCGATCCTGTCCGGCATCTTTTCCAATGAAGGCATCAAAGCGCTCGACCGCTTCATGATCGATCAGGATTTCATGGTCAAATACAAGCTGTCCTTCCGGCCGGCAAAACCGACGCCTCCGGGAACACCGAAAAGGGATAACTACGTCATCCGCGTTTACGAATACCCGGCCGAATGGGAAAGCTTAAGCCGGGAGGAAATCGATTACCGCCTGATGATGGTGCAGCTCCAGCTTCGACAGATGGGCGAAAAAGATCAATCCATGATGGTCTTCAGCTTCTGGCCGGATGTGATCATCATCAAGGAAGTGGGCGATCCGCTGGCCGTGGCCGAGTATCTGGGGCTGGACCGCAAGGACCTCACCGCCCGGATGATCTTGAGCCAGGGACGCCAGAACACCAACTACTCCATTGATATTTACGCCTGTCATCCGTTTTTCATCCAGGGCATGGCGACGATGACCAACGGCGAGAACACCGCGTTTGTGCCGATCCGGGAATTTCTGATGTCGCGCAATTTCCCCGGCTACACCGGCTACCAGTCCGACTCGGAAGTGTTCACACACATCCTGCATTACACGCAGAACAAACTCGGACTGGGCATGGAAATGTACAAGCACGTGATCACTCCGCTCAGGGACGAGGAGCTGGCGCGTCATCCCGACGGGCGGATGCTCAGAAACCTGAAGCAGAGCTGCCGGCCTCTGATCATCGACGGGCCCAACTGCGTCATCGGCTGTCTGCCGGACAAGTCGATGTTCATGGTGCAGGACGCCAAGAAACTTCGCCCCGGCGTGGTGGGCGGCCGTCCCGGCATTTTCGCGTTTTCCTCGGAAATGTGCGGCCTGGATGCCGCCATTCCGGAGCGCGACATCAACCTGGACGATCAGCCGATGAGATATGAAACCGTCATTGTCCGCCGCGGGCGGCAGGAGATAGAAAAATGGAACCAGTGGGACACATTGCCCCATCTACACTAAGCGCCAAAGACCTGCCCTGGCAGATTGCCTGGCAAAAGGATCGGTGTACCCTGTGCGGCCGTTGCACAACCGTCTGCCCGGTGCGGGCCATCGAACTGGGCGTCCACCGCAAACGCGCGCTCACGACGCCGGTCGGTCTGGAGAGCCGTCCCGCCAATCTGTTTTCCGTGTACCACGGCATCGATCAGCGCACCGATCCGGCCCATGCCTGCGTGGGCTGCGGCATGTGTACGCTGGTCTGCCCCAACAACGCCATCGTCCCCCTGCGCGCCGATGAAACCGACAAACTGCGCTTTCACGTCAACCAGGGCGGCGAAGCGAGGCGACGGGGCGGCCGGAGAAACGCTCCGGAAAGCGTGCTCGACCAGATCAAGTTTGTCCGCATTTCCATGCTGACCGACCCGGCGCTCGACGCCGGACGACATGAATTTGAGCTGCGGACCCTGCTGGGAAGAATCCTGCCGCCGGAGCGGATGCTCCAGGCCGGCCGTGAAAACGGCTGGATGCCGCCCGTTCGCGAGATTTATCCGATGATCATCGGCGGCATGTCGTTTGGCGCGCTCTCCCCGAACATGTGGGAAGGTCTGCAGATGGGCGTGGCGTATCTGAACGAGGAGATGGGCATGCCGGTCCGTATCTGCACCGGCGAGGGCGGCTGCCCGCCCCGGCTGCTCAAGTCGCGCTTTCTGAAATACGTCATCCTGCAGATCGCCAGCGGCTATTTCGGCTGGGATGAAATCATCCACAACCTGCCGCAGATGAAGGAAGACCCCTGCGCCATTGAAATCAAGTACGGACAGGGGGCGAAGCCCGGTGACGGCGGTCTTTTGATGTGGTACAAGGTCAACCGGCTGATTGCCGCGATTCGCGGCGTCCCGCAGGGCATCAGCCTTCCCAGCCCGCCGACGCACCAGACCAAGTATTCGATTGAGGAAGCCGTGGCCAAGATGATCCAGTCCATGTCCATGGCGTGGGGCTTCCGCGTGCCGGTGTATCCGAAAATCTCGGCCACCAGCACCACGCTGGCCGTGCTCAACAACCTGACCCGCAATCCGTACGCGGCCGGACTCGCCATCGACGGCGAGGACGGAGGCACGGGCGCGGCCTACAATGTTTCCATGAACCACATGGGACACCCCATCGCCAGCAACCTGCGCGACGCCTACCTGACGCTCGTGAAGCTGGGCAAACAAAACGAGCTCCCCCTCTTTGCCGGCGGCGGCATCGGGAAAAACGGCAATCTGGCCGCCAATGCCGCCGCCCTGATCATGCTGGGCGCCAGCGGTGTTCAGACGGGCAAATACATCATGCAGGCGGCCGCCGGCTGTCTGGGATCGGAGGGCGACCGATGCAATGTCTGCAACGTCGGCGTTTGCCCCAAAGGCATCACCTCGCAGGACCCGCGGCTGGATCGGCGGCTGGACCCGGAGCGGGTTGCCCAGCGGCTGGTGGACGTCTATTTAACGTTCGACACGGAACTGAAAAAGATCGTGGCGCCGCTGGGGCGCTCCACTTCACTGCCGATCGGCATGTCGGATGCCCTGGGCATCAGCGATGCGGACGCCGCCGGGCGGTTGAACATCAAATACGTTCTGTAGTGGGGAACGGTTTTAAACCGTTCCCTACGGTAACGCCACGGAATCGGAAAACAGGGTAAGACGATGACCAGAAAAGATACGATCAAAATTGCCGGCGTGGAAAACACCGTCCGCGTGGATTCACGGATTCTGGAAGAACGCATTCAGAAAGCCGTGGCAGACGGTTGCCGTCATATTGAAGTCACCGCCCTGGGGCAGCACGGCATTGGCGGCCGTCTCTGGCGGGCGCACGACGAACCGGTGAAGGTCGATGTGCTGGGCACGTCCGGTCAGCGCCTGGGGTCCATGGGATTTGCGAACACCACGATTCAAGCATTCGGCCCCGCCTCTGACGACGTCGGCTGGCTCAACGCGGGGGCAAAAATCATTGTGCACGGAAATGCCACCAACGGCGCGGCAAACGCCATGGCGCAGGGACGGGTGTACATCGGCGGCAACATCGGCGCGCGCGGCATGACCATGACCAAATACAACCCGCGCTTTGAGCCGCCCGAACTATGGGTTTTCGGCAAAGCGGGAGACTCGTTTGCGGAATTCATGGCGGGCGGCATCGCCGTGATTTGCGGCGCGGGCGCGGAAGAAGAAAAAAACGTGCTCGGATACCGGCCCTGCGTCGGCATGGTCGGCGGAAAAATATTCTTCCGCGGCAGTCAGGAAGCTTACAGCCAACCCGATGCCCGGCTGGTGACCGACCTTCCGGACGACGAATGGGAGTGGTTGAAGCAAAACCTCAAAACATTTCTCGATGCCATCGGCAGGCAGTATTTATTTGAACAGCTCGCGGAAAAACGGGAAGACTGGCAGCTTTTGATCGCCCGCAAACCTTCTGAAAAGGCCTCTCGATTCGTTCGTCCGATGGCGAAATTCAAACAGGAGGTCTGGGAACATGAGCTGGGCCGGGGCGGTTTGATCGGCGATTTGTCGAGTCTGGACCGTTCTCCGATCGACGTGATTACCACCGGAGCGCTCCGGCGCTTTGTTCCCTCCTGGGAAAACGAAAAATATCTTCCGCCCTGCCAGGCGGCCTGCCCGACCGGCATTCCCGTTCAAAAACGATGGGAACTGATCCGCAAAGGCCATCTGGAAGAAGCCGTGAATCTGGCGCTGGAATACACCCCCTTCCCCGCGGCCGTCTGCGGCCATTTGTGTCCGAACCTCTGTATGCAGAGCTGCACGCGGAACCTGGTGAAACTCGATCCGGTGGATGTGCGGGTGCTGGGAAAGGCGTCGCTTCAGGCAAAAGTCCCCCGGCGCGCGCCCGAAACAGGCAAAAAGATCGCCGTCGTGGGCGGCGGTCCCGCGGGCCTGTCTGTGGCCTGGCAATTGTGGCTCTCCGGCCACGATGTCACGATTGTGGAGAGCCGCAAACAACTGGGCGGCAAGATCACCGACTCGATACCCAAAAGCCGCATTCCCGCGGAGGTGGTCGAGCATGAAATCGCGAGGCTGGCCAGAAATCTTACCCGGACACAAACCGGCCAGGCGCTGACCCGGCAGGGTTTTGCCAAACTCAAAAACGATCATGACTTTGTGGTCATTGCGGCGGGTGCGCAAAGCCCGCGCAAGCTCCCTGTGCCGGGGATGGACAGAACCATAAGCGCACTCGAGTTTTTGCGGCAAAGCAAGCTCGATTGCGCAAACGCAGGCGAGAAGGTTGTCATTATCGGCGCCGGCAATGTCGGCTGTGACGCAGCGACGGAGGCTTTTCGCCTGGGCGCGAAAAGCGTGACATTGATTGACGTTCAAGAACCCGCGTCGTTCGGCGTGGAGAGGCAGCATGCCGAAGCGGCAGGCGCGGTGTTTCTGTGGCCGCGTGTCACAAAAGCGGTGACGGATTCGGGTGTCGAGCTGACGTCAGGCGATGTGCTGCCCGCCGATACGGTCATCGTGGCGGTAGGCGAACTGCCGGACTTATCCTTCCTGCCGGAAGAAATTGCGACCGAGCGAGGTTTTGTGCTGGTGGACGACACGTACGCCACCAGCGACTCTCAGGTTTACGCCATCGGCGATGCGGTGCGGCCGGGTCTTTTAACCGACGCCATCGGCGCGGGCAGAATCGCCGCGCGGTCCATCGACGATTCGATCCGGGGAGCACACGAATCCTATGACAAATTGCCGCCGATTCGCCGTGATCGCGTCAAGCTGCAATACTTCGACCCCCGCGCCGCGGGAATGAGCGATCCCGCCTCCTGCGCGATCAGATGCGCCTCCTGCGGCGCGTGCCGGGACTGCGGCCTGTGCGAGGAAATATGCCCCGAACAGGCCATCTCCCGCATCCAGACCGCCGGGGGCAAGTTTAGATACGAAGTCAACGCCGAGCGCTGCATCGGTTGCGGTTTCTGCGCCGGGGCCTGTCCCACCGGCGTCTGGGAAATCGCGGAGAATAAACCTTTAGCGTAAACCATTTTTTCAGATAAAGGATGAAAAACCATGAAAAAAACAGATACCATCGCGGCCGCAGAGAGAAGCTATATCATCGAAAAGGAAAAGTTTGTCCCCGTCTCGCAGTATTTCGGCGAGGACACCTTCAACCACAAGGTCATGAAGGATAAGCTTCCCAAGAACATCTACAAAAAGCTGATGGACGCAATCAACGAAGACATGCCCCTGGATGCGGATACGGCCAATGTCGTCGCGCACGCCATGAAGGAATGGGCGCTGGAAAAGGGCGCGACGCATTTTGCACACTGGTTCCAGCCGATGACGGGCATCACGGCGGAAAAGCACGACGCCTTTGCCGATCCGATCGCACCGGGCGAAGTGATTGAGCGATTCTCCGGAAAACAGCTCGTCCAGGGCGAGCCGGATGCTTCGTCTTTCCCCTCCGGCGGCATCCGCGCGACTTTTGAAGCGCGAGGTTACACGGCCTGGGACATGTCCTCGCCCGCGTTTATCAAGAGAAACGGCATTTCAACAACCCTGTGCATTCCGACCGCCTTCATTTCCTACACGGGTCAGGCGCTCGACAAAAAGACGCCTCTTTTGCGATCCATCCGCGCGTTGAGTAAAAGCGCCGTGGCGATGCTGAAGCTCCTGGGCGTCAAAAATGTTAAAAAGGTGATGTCCAATCTCGGCCCCGAGCAGGAATATTTCCTGATCGATATGGACTATTTTTACAAACGCCAGGACCTGGTCCTGGGCGGCCGGACGGTGGTCGGCGCGGCTCCGGCCAAGGGGCAGGAGCTGGAAGATCAATACTTCGGCTCGATCAAGGAACGAATTTCCTCCTTTATGCATGACGTCGAGGAAGAACTCTTTAAACTGGGCATTCCGGCAAAAACCCGCCACAACGAAGTGGCGCCCAGTCAGTATGAGATCGCCCCCGTTTATGAAGAAGCCAATCTCGCCATTGACCACAACCAGCTGGTGATGGAGACGCTGCGCAGCGTGGCCAAAAAACACAAGCTGGCCGCGCTCCTGCACGAAAAACCGTTTGCCAAAATTAACGGTTCCGGCAAGCACGTTAACTGGTCGATGGCCGACAACAACGACAATAACCTGCTCAACCCCGGCACGACACCGCAGGACAACATTCAGTTTCTGGTGTTTCTCATCGCGACGGTCCGCGCCGTTTACAAGCATGCGGACATTCTGCGAGCCTCCGTGGCCTCCTACGGGAACGACCACCGCCTGGGCGCCAATGAGGCGCCGCCGGCGATCATCTCCGTGTTCCTGGGCGAACAGCTCACGCAGATTCTGGACAATATTGAAAAAGGCACCGTGACGAAAGCCACGAATGCCGAAATCATCGATCTGGGCGTCTCGTCTCTGTATCAGGTCAGCAAGGACAATACCGACCGCAACCGGACGTCGCCTTTCGCCTTTACCGGAAACAAGTTTGAATTCCGCGCGGTAGGCTCCTCGCAGTCCATCGCCACGCAGGTCATCGCTCTCAACACGATCGTGGCCGAAAGCATCGATGAGCTGGCCGAGAAGATCAAAGCCAAAACCAGGAACGCAAAGAACATCAATCAGGCCGTGTTTGACGTGCTCAGAAGCGAAATCAAATCCGTCCGTCCGATCCTGTTCAACGGTGACAACTACACCAGGGAATGGGAAGCCGAAGCCAAACGGCGCGGACTTCCCAACGAAAAAACCACGCCCACGGCGCTTCGCGCGCTCGTCACCGACAAGGCGCTGGATTTGTTTGAAAAATATGAAGTCCTCTCCAGGGTGGAGCTCAAGAGCCGCCAGCTGATTCATGTAGAGCGTTACATTAAGGATTTGGAAATTGAGGCGAAATGTCTCAACAACATCTGCATGACGCAGATTATTCCGGCCGCCGTGTCGTATCAGGAGAAACTGGCCAAAGCGATCCATGCCGCGAAGGAAGCAATCGGTTCCGGCGCGGTGGTTTCATCGCAGACGGAGCTCCTTAAAAAGATCCTGGATCTGATCCATACAATTTACGTCACCAACAAGGACATCCTGGCCAGGGTGGAAGCGGCCGAAGCCGTTCACGATGAGCAGAAAAAGGCGGAAACCCTTGCCGCCAGGGTCAAGCCGAAGATGGATGAGCTGCGGGAATCCGTGGATGCCCTGGAAAATCTGGTGGATGATGAGCGGTGGCCTCTGCCCAAGTTCTGGGAAATGTTGTTTATCTGCTGATACAGACGCAGGGGCGGCGTTCCCCGCCGTCCCGGCTCTCTTGAAGGCCATGGAATTGCAAGAGGACCAACTGTGAAAAATACAAAATTTATTTTTGTGACCGGCGGCGTTCTGTCGTCGCTGGGCAAGGGCCTGGCGGCGGCATCGATTGCGGCCGTTCTGGAATCACGCGGGCTTCGGGTGTCGAATCAAAAGCTGGATCCGTATATTAATGTTGATCCGGGGACGATGAGCCCTTTTCAGCACGGGGAGGTCTTCGTCACCGACGACGGCGCGGAAACGGATCTTGATCTTGGCCACTACGAAAGATTTTCCTCCACACGGATGGGAAAGCGCAACAACCTGACAACCGGACAGGTTTACTTTTCCGTCATTACCAGGGAAAGACGCGGCGACTACCTGGGCAAAACCGTTCAGGTCATCCCGCATATCACGAACGAGATCAAGGATTTCATCCGCGAAACCGCGAAAGGGTTCGACGTTTCCATCGTGGAAATCGGCGGAACCGTAGGCGACATCGAAAGCCTTCCCTTCCTGGAAGCCATCCGCCAGTTCCGCAACGAAGTGGGCCGGCAAAACGCCATTTTCATCCATCTGACCTGGGTGCCGTTCATTAAAACCGCCGGGGAAGTGAAAACCAAACCCACGCAGCACAGCGTGAAGGCTTTGCGGGAAATCGGCATTCAGCCGGATATTCTGTTGTGCCGGACGGAAAACTTTCTGTCCGACGAGATTAAAGGCAAGATTGCTCTGTTTTGCAATGTTGAAGTCAACTGCGTCTTTACGGCCAAGGATGTCGGCTGCATTTACGAGTGTCCGCTGGTGTATCACCGCGAAGGACTCGATGCAAAGATTATTGAACTGCTCAACATGTGGACCGGACAACCGAAGCTTACCGCCTGGGAGAATGTGGTCGAAAAATTTTATCATCCGGCCCATGAAGTCTGCATCGGCATCGCGGGCAAATACGTCAACCTCACGGATTCCTACAAAAGCCTGAATGAGGCGCTCGTGCACGGCGGCATCGCCAACAACTGCCGGGTAAAACTGAAATTTGTCGATACGGAAAAAATCGAGCAGGACGGCGCGGCAAGTCATCTGTCGGACGTGGACGGCGTGCTGGTGCCGGGCGGCTTCGGCAACCGCGGCATCGAAGGCATGATCCTGTCGGCGCGCTATGCGCGGGAAAACCAAATCCCCTATTTCGGCATCTGTCTGGGCATGCAGATGGCGGTGATCGAATACGCCCGCGATATCTGCGGCCTGGCCAGCGCCAACAGCTCCGAGTTTGATCCGGCGTGTCCGCATCCGGTCATTGACCTGCTGCCCCAGCAGCGCACCGTGCGGGACAAGGGCGCGTCCATGAGGCTGGGCGCATGGCCCTGCGCCATTGCCGAATCCTCCTTTGCCTTTGAAGCTTACGGTCAAAAGGAAATTTCGGAGAGGCACCGCCACCGCTATGAATTCAACAATGACTTTAAAAAGATGCTGACTGAAAAGGGTCTGCGCATCACCGGCGCGTCGCCGGACGGCACGCTGGCGGAGATCATTGAAATTTCCGACCACCCGTGGTTTCTCGGATGCCAGTTTCACCCGGAATTCAAATCCCGTCCAACCTCGCCGCATCCGCTGTTCAGCAAATTTATTGAGGCGGCGTTGAAACAGTCCGGAACGTGATCCGGCAGGCGCCGAAGGTCGCCAGGAGATAAACAGCCCCATGTCCCTCTTTAAAAAAAATCGGCGGGCGTTGCTCGTTCTTGAAGACGGAAGCGTTTTCGAAGGTTCTGCCTTTGCCGGCGCAGGAGAGGCCCTGGGTGAAGTCGTCTTCAACACCGGGATGACCGGCTATCAGGAAATTGTCACCGACCCTTCCTACAAAGGCCAGATCGTCGCCATGACGTATCCGCTGATCGGCAACACCGGCGTCAATGACGAAGACATGGAGTCGTCGGACCTTCATCTGGAGGGCTTCATCGTCAGGGAATATTCATCGCGCCCCAGCAACTGGCGGATGACGAAAAGCCTCAAGGATTTTTTGGAGGATGCCGGAAAAATCGGTTTGGAGGGCGTGGACACGCGCTCCCTGACCCGCCGCCTGCGGCTGTCCGGTTCGATGAAGGGCATCCTTTCGACCGAGTCCGGAGACGTCCCCGCTCTGCTGGAAAAAGCGCGCCATTACCCGGGGCTGGTCGGCCGGGATCTGGTGCGGGACGTGTCCTGTGCCGAACCCTATTGCTGGGAAAAGGGCGCGCCCGGAACCGTCAGCCTTCCCCCTGGGAAATCAGCGGGAAAGCCGCGGGTGGTCGTGCTGGACTGCGGCGTCAAATATAATATTCTAAGGATTCTGGAATCGAACGGCTGCGAAGTGATTGTTCTCCCCGCCACGGCGACGGCCGATCAGATGCTGTCCTATCATCCGGACGGCATTCTTTTATCCAACGGACCGGGCGATCCGTCCGCCCTGCCTTATCTTGTAGATGCCGCCCGCGGCGTGATCGGGAAAACGCCTGTCTTCGGAATCTGCCTGGGGCATCAGATTCTCGGCCAGGCCGTGGGCGGGAAAACCCAAAAACTCAAGTTCGGCCACCACGGCGTCAATCAGCCTGTGAAAAATCTGGAAACCGGCCGGGTGGAAATTTCGTCCCAAAACCACGGTTTTGTGGTCGTCCCGGAATCGGTCGGGGGAAAAGCGTCCCCGACCTTTACAAACCTCAACGACGCAACCTCCGAAGGGATGGCGATTGCCGGCGCGATGAGCGTGCAATATCACCCCGAGGCGGCGCCGGGGCCTCACGATACGGAATATCTGTTTTCCCGGTTCGTGGCCATGATGAAAAAGCAAAGGTAACCCGTGCCGAAACGAACCGACATTCAAAAAATACTGCTCATCGGGTCCGGACCGATTATCATCAGCCAGGCCTGTGAGTTTGACTACTCCGGCACACAGGCCTGCAAAGCCCTGCGCGAAGAAGGGTATGAAGTTGTCCTCATCAACTCCAACCCGGCCACCATCATGACCGATCCGGAAATGGCCGACCGCACCTACGTGGAGCCGATCACCCCCGAGGCCGTGGAAAAAATCATCGCGCGCGAGCGGCCGGATGCGCTTTTGCCCACACTGGGCGGACAGACCGGCCTCAATACCGCCGTGGCGCTGGCCGAATCGGGCGTCCTGGCCAGGTACGGCGTGGAAATGATCGGCGCGTCCTTGCCGGTCATTCACAAGGCCGAAGACCGCGAAAAGTTCCGCCAGGCGATGGAGCGCATCGGCCTGACCATGCCCAAAAGCGGCTTTGCCCGCAATATGGAGGACGTCCGGCGGATCGCACAAGACATCGGTTTCCCGATAATCATCCGCGCCGCCTTCACCCTGGGCGGCACCGGCAGCGGCGTGGCCTACAACTGGGAAGAACTCGAGGAAATCGCCAAGGCAGGCCTCGACGCCAGCATGATCTCCGAAGTGATGGTCGAACAGTCGGCGCTGGGTTGGAAAGAATATGAGCTGGAAGTGATGCGCGACCGCGCCGACAACGTCGTCGTCATCTGTTCGATCGAAAACTTCGACGCGATGGGCGTGCACACCGGCGAGTCGATCACCGTCGCCCCCGCGCAGACGCTCACCGACCGCGAATATCAAAAAATGCGGGATGCCGCCATTGCCATCATGCGGGAAATCGGCGTGGAAACGGGGGGCTCCAATGTGCAGTTTGCCGTTCATCCGCAGACCGGAGAAATGATTGTCGTCGAGATGAATCCCCGCGTGTCGCGCTCGTCGGCGCTGGCCTCCAAAGCCACGGGATTCCCGATTGCCAAGATCGCCGCGAAGCTTGCGGTGGGCTACACGCTTGATGAAATTCCCAACGATATCACCCGCGAAACCATGGCATCCTTTGAACCCGCGATTGACTATGTGGTGACAAAAATTCCCCGCTGGACGTTTGAGAAATTTCCCGAGACGGAAGATTTCCTCACAACGTCGATGAAGTCGGTGGGCGAAACCATGGCAATCGGCCGGACGTTCAAGGAATCGCTGCAAAAGGCCATCCGCTCGCTGGAGACCGGCCGCTTCGGCTTTGGCCAGGCGCTGCCTGATGAGGAGCAGGCCAGAGGCGAACTTTTGAAAAGCAAGCTCATCAAACCCAATTCCCTGCGGCTTTTTTACATCGCCGAAGCGCTGAAAAGCGGCCTGACGATTGACGAGGTCTATGATTTGACCAAAGTCGATCCCTGGTTTTTGCACCAGATGAAAGACATCCTGAACGCCGAAGAAGAGCTGAAAAACGCGACACCGTCCGCCGAACTTTTGCGCGCCGCGAAAAAACTCGGTTTTTCCGACCGCGCGCTGGGGGCGCTCTGGAATAAAACGGAGTTCGAAATCCGCGATTGGCGCAAACGGGAAAACATTACGCCCGTCTATAAACTGGTGGACACCTGCGCGGCCGAGTTTGAAGCCTATACGCCTTATTACTATTCCACCTACGAGCAGGAAAGCGAAACCCGGCCCTCCGCGAAAAAGAAAGTCGCCATTATCGGCGGCGGCCCCAACCGCATCGGCCAGGGCATTGAATTCGACTACTGCTGCGTTCATGCCTCGTTTGCGCTCTCCGAGGAAGGCATCGAAAGCATCATGATCAACTCCAACCCGGAGACGGTCAGCACCGACTACGACACTTCCGACAAGCTGTTTTTCGAACCGGTCACGCTCGAAGACGTCCTGCACATTCTCGAGGCGGAAAAACCCGACGGCGTGATCGTGCAGTTCGGCGGCCAGACGCCGCTCAATCTGGCGCGCGGCCTGGAAGAAGCGGGTGTTCCGATCATCGGCACATCGCCTGCCGCCATCGATCGGGCGGAAAACCGCGACCGCTTCCAGGAAATCGTCAGCAAACTGAACCTCAACCAGCCGGACAACGATACGGCCATGGACGTGGAGGAGGCGCTGGCCGCCGCCTCCCGCATCGGATACCCGGTGCTGGTGCGTCCCTCCTATGTGCTGGGCGGCCGGTCCATGGAAATCGTGTATGATCCCGAAACCCTCAGGACGTTCATGGCCAGGGCGCTCCTGGTTTCGCCGGGGCATCCGATTCTGATCGACAAGTTCCTGGAAGACGCGGTGGAAGTCGATGTGGACGCGATTTCCGACGGCCGGACCACCGTCGTCGCCGGCATCATGGAGCATATCGAGGAAGCGGGCATTCACTCGGGTGACTCCGCCTGCATTTTGCCTCCCGTCACGATTGCTCCTCCGATGGTGAAACTCATCGAAGCGCAAACGAAAATGCTGGCCGCAGAAATCGGCGTGGTGGGCTTGATGAATATTCAGTACGCTATTAAGGACGGCAAGCTGTATGTTCTGGAAGTCAACCCGCGCGCGTCGCGAACGGTGCCTTTTGTGAGCAAGGCCATCGGCGTGCCGCTGGCGAAGCTTGCCACCCGGGTCATGCTGGGCAAAACATTAGGCGAGCTGTCTTTTACAGAAACCATTATTCCCAAACACGTCTGTGTGAAAGAAGCAGTCTTTCCGTTCAATCGCTTCCCCGGCGTGGACATCATTCTGGGGCCGGAGATGAAGTCCACCGGCGAGGTGATGGGCATCGATCATTCCTTCGGTCTTGCCTTTGCCAAAGCGCAGATGGCCACCGGCTTTAAAATGCCGACGGCCGGCAGCGTCTTCATCAGCGTTCACGATTGCCACAAGGCAGGCATCGTGGACGTGGCCAGGACATTCGCCGATCTCGGTTTCAGGATTCTGGCAACGGCCGGAACGGCCGGATACCTGAACAGGCAGGGCATCATTGCAGCCGCGGTCAACAAGGTCAGTGAGGGCCGTCCGCATGTGGTCGATTTGATCAAGAACGGCGATATTCAAATGGTGATCAACACCAGCGCCGGACGCAAGTCCACGCAAGACGCCTACCTGATCCATCACGGCGCTTTATCGTACAATGTCATTTACACCACGACACTGGCCGGCGCGCGGGCTCTCTGCGCAGCGGCCAGGGCGCTGAAAGAGGAGGGCTGGGGGGTATGCCCCCTGCAGGAGTATTATAAAATGTAGGGAACGGTTTTAAACCGTTCCCTACGCTGGCCCCCTGCACATACCGGGTGAGGGGAAAATTGGAAAAGTGAAATGTTACCCATTGCTGAAGACGAACAAAATGATCCCGGCCGGCCCCGCGAGGAGTGCGGCGTTTTCGCTATTTACGGAAATGAGGATGCCGCCCGTGTAACGTACTTCGGCCTTTTTGCCCTGCAGCACCGCGGCCAGGAATCAGCGGGCATCGTTGCCTCCGACGGATGCAGCGTTTCCGAACACAAGGGGATGGGGCTTGCCTCCGGCGTCTTCAATGAAGATATTCTGCAAAAACTCCCCGGCTCGCTGGCCATCGGCCACGTGCGCTACTCCACAACCGGTTCCTCCACCCTCTCCAACGCCCAGCCCTTTCTGGTTCATGTCGGCGAGGAATACTATGCGCTGGGACACAACGGCAATATCGTGAACGCCCAGTCCCTGCGGACCGAACTGGAAGGCCGGGGATCCATTTTCCAGTCCACGATGGACAGCGAGGTCATTATTCATCTGATGGCCCCGCATCTGCAAAGAGGTCTGGAAAAGGCGCTTTCCATCGCACTTCAGCAGGTTGAAGGCGCCTATTCCCTGGTAATGCTGACCCGAAACAAAATCATTGCAGCCCGCGATCCGCGCGGGTTTCGCCCCCTGGCACTGGGAAAACTGAACGGCGGCTGGGTGGTCGCCTCGGAAACCTGCGCCTTCGATCTGGTGGGCGCCGAATACATCCGCGACGTCGAACCCGGGGAAATTCTCATGATTGACGACGCCGGCTGCCGGAGCATCAAACCTTTTCCCGTCATGAAGCGCTGCCACTGCATCTTCGAGTTGATCTACTTTGCCCGCCCCGACAGCCAGATCTTCGGCCGGAACGTGTATCTGTGCCGCAAGCAACTCGGCCATGAACTGGCCAGAGAATACCGGCCGGAGGTTGACCTGGTGATGCCTTTTCCGGATTCCGGAACCTATGCCGCGATCGGCTATGCGGAAAAAAGCGGTATTCCCTTTGAAATGGGCATGATCCGCAACCACTACGTGGGCCGCACGTTCATTCAGCCGACGCAGCCCATGCGTGACTTCGGTGTTCGCGTCAAACTCAATCCGGTCAGGCCGCTCCTGGCCGGCCGGAAAGTCATGATCGTCGAGGATTCCGTTATCCGCGGCACCACCAGCCGCAATCGCGTGAAGAACCTGCGGGAAATCGGCGTGAAGGAACTGCACATGGTCATCAGTTGTCCGCCGACGCTTTTCCCCTGCGCCTACGGGATTGACTTTTCCTCCAAGGGCGAACTCATCGCCGCCAAAAAGGAAACCGAGCAGGCGATTGCCGAATTCATCAGCCTGGATTCGCTGCACTATCTGACGGTGGACGGTATGGTCCGGGCCACCGGCCTGCCCAAAGAGAATTTCTGTCTGGCCTGCTACACCGGCGACTATCCCATCGCGCCGCCGGAAAAAATCGACAAGTTCTGTATGGAATTGAAGTGATTTTATTTCAGCCATGCCGAGGACACTCCGAATTCGGCTTCCTTTTTTTCTCCACGGAGTGTAAAAACCGGAGCATGGAAACTTTTCTGTCCATCGCGGTAGGAATCGGCCTGGCCGCGGCCTGCGGCTTCCGGGTTTTCGTTCCTCTGCTTATCCTCAACCTGGCGTCGCTCGCCGGAGCGTTGACCCTGCCTTCCGGCTTTGCCTGGATGGGCAGTCCTGCCGCGACCGTCGCCTTTGCCACGGCAACCGCAGCCGAAATCATCGGCTATTATGTTCCCTGGTTCGATCATGCGCTGGACACGATTGCAACGCCCGCGGCCATTGCGGCGGGAACCCTGACCACGGCCGCATTCCTGACGGATGTTTCCCCGTTTCTCAAATGGACGACCGCTCTGATCGCGGGCGGCGGCACGGCGGGCCTGATCCAGGCATCGACGGTTGTTCTGCGCGCAAAATCTTCCCTGGCCACCGGCGGGGCCGCCAATCCCCTGTTCGCCACGATGGAAATAGCGGGCGCGTTGGTCACGGGAATCCTGGCCGTCCTGCTGCCGGTGGTTTGTCTTGTTCTCGTTTTGATTTTCTGTCTCTGGGCCGTAAGAAAAGTGATCCGGTTTTTTTCGGAAAAAAACACGGGAAGCCCCTGAGTCAAAATTTTGTCCGAACGCCGCGGGAGGCAGTGCCAGAAAAAAAACGCTTTTGCCCCTTACGCCTTCCTACCGTAAATGTCCACGCGGCAGCATTCTTTAAATCCCGCTTTTTCATAGACACTCAGGCCGTCCGGCGACGATTGAAGCGAGGCAAAGCGGGCGCCCGCCGCGCGGGCGTAATGAAGCGTCGCCAGCACCATTTCCCGGCCGATGCCCCGACGGCGATAGTCGCCCAGTGTCGTGATGAAGTAGAGGCCGGCGGCATCGCCCGCCAGAAAAAGCAGGGAGGCGGCGACCGGCTTTCCGCCGTCAAACGCCAGAAAAGCCTGCTGGGGAGAGGCGGGATCAAGAGGGAAGGCGTCGGTGAAGCGATCATAGGAAGTTCTGTCGCCTTGCGAAAAATCAAACCCGGCAAAGGTCACTTCTTTCCACGGCGACAGATCTTGCTGATTTCCGACCCGGCGGATGATGACCGCAGGAGATCTTTGAGTAACTCCTTGATTCGTCATACCGTCGAAGGCCGGTATCCAGGAACCCCTTGAAAAAACTGGATTCCCGCACTCGTGCCCTCGCGCCACCTTCAGGTGGTTGGGGTATTCGCGGGAATGACGATTGTTGAATTTGTGTGGTTGCGCAAAGTTCTCCGCAGGCGCGATGGCGGACAAGTCGTCGAGATCGGCCAGCAGACACGGCATACTCAGCAGATAAACGTGGCCTGTATCTTTAAGCAGCCGGATTGTTTCCGCGGTTTTAGAGCGGGGAAATATCCACCACCAGTAGGGCAGGTTCGCCTGATCATAGTATGTTTCAACCTGCCGGACCCAGGGCGCGTCTTCCCGCGTCAGGGGCCCTTCACTCCAGACCATGTTCAGATCGGCCGAACCGATCCCCGTCTGCATCGCCCGGACCGGACCAAAACAGTCAAAAGCGTTTTGAAGGCCGCCCCAGTAGCGGCAGACGGAAAAAAACGTATCTTCAATGATGCGGACAAGAGACATGGGGGTTACGAGGCGATACGGGCCAGTTTCATCCAACTTTCGTTTTCCCAGCCTGAACCGGCGGGGGCAGACGTCTCCGCTGCGACGGTCAAGCCGCATTTCAGGGCAAAATACCGGTGCAGCGCCAGGCTTGGGGTCAATTCCGGATGAAAGACAGTGACCAGAACGCGGTCATTTTCCGCCGCTGCGATATAATCGTCCATGCGGAGCAAAACCCTGACGTCTTTTCCGACGGCAAGTATTTTAGGCGCGCGGATAAAGGTGAGGGGAACCGGTTCGGGTGAGACGGCTTCGATGAGCGCTTCGCTGTGAAAGCTGTCGAGCTGGCTGCCGAAGCCGTTGCGCACGATTTTCATCTCGATCAGGCCCAGGCACGGTTTTTCACCGGACACCTCCGTCGCCAGCAGAATGGCGCCTGCGCAGGTGCCCCAGATTTTCATGCCCCGGCCAACGTGACGCCGGATGACGTCCGCAAGGCCGAAAACGCTCAGCAGCCTGGCCAGGCACGTGCTCTCTCCGCCGGGAAGAATCAGGCCCGCCAGATTTTCAAAATCCACGGCCTGCTTGACCCTCCGGCCGGGAAGCCCAAGCCGCTCCAGGTGCTCCAGGTGTTCGTGAACACCGCCCTGGAGATCGAGAACGCCCATGATTTCCGGTTGAGGTCTGATCAAATGCACCGACATAAAATTTTGTTACCAGCCCCGCTTGGCCAGAATCTGCTCGGGCGGAATCTGGCCGATTTCCAGGCCCGGCATGGCCTGACCCAGATCCATCGACGCTTCCAGGACTTTTTCCGGATCGTTGAAATAGGCGGTCGCCTTGACGATGGCGCGCGCCCGGCGGGCCGGATCGGCGGATTTGAAAATGCCGGAGCCGACAAAAACCCCGTCGCAGCCCAGTTGCATCATCAGCGCCGCATCGGCGGGCGTTGCGATGCCGCCCGCGGCAAAGTTGACCACCGGCAGGCGCCCCAGCGTTCTGACTTTCAGGGCAAGCTCGTAGGGAATGCCGTTGGTTTTGGCAAATCCGGTCACTTCCTCAACCGGCATTTGCGCCAGCTGACGGATCTCGCGGTTCATGGTTCTCATGTGGCGGACGGCTTCCACGACATTGCCCGTACCCGCTTCACCCTTGGTGCGGATCATGGCCGCGCCTTCGGCGATGCGGCGGCAGGCTTCACCCAGGTTGCGGGCGCCGCAGACAAAGGGAATCGAGAATTTCGTTTTGTCGATGTGGCATTCTTCATCCGCCGGTGTCAGGACTTCGCTTTCATCAATGTAGTCGATGCGCAGAGCTTCCAGAAGCTGCGCCTCCACGAAGTGGCCGATTCTTGCCTTGGCCATGACCGGAATGGTAACGGCCTTTTTGATTTCGGCAATCATGGCCGGATCGGACATGCGGGCCACCCCGCCGTCCTTGCGAATGTCCGCCGGCACGCGCTCCAGCGCCATCACGGCAACCGCACCCGCCTCTTCCGCGATTTTGGCCTGCTCTACATTGGTGACGTCCATGATGACGCCGCCCTTGAGCATTTGCGCCAGCTGAACATTTAATTCATACCTTTTTGCATCCACTTTTTATACGCCTCCTGACTTTGTAAAATCGTCTCTTCGTGATTTCACGAAAATATGATGTAATATAATAACGGAATATTAAGAATACAAACGGATTTTCGTCAAGCAGAATCATTGGCGCTACCAGAACATCCGCGTCGCAATGTTCCGGTCGCTCAGATATTGCTTGATCTGCCGGATCGTATACGTCCGGTAATGAACCATCGAGGCAATGAGCGCCGCGTCGGCCCGGCCCTTCGTCAGGACATCCGCCAGATGCGCAGGCTTGCCCGCGCCGCCCGAAGCAATGACCGGAATCCGCACATTCTCCGAAATAAGCGCCGTCAAATCGAGCTCGTAGCCGTTCTGAACGCCGTCGGCGTCAATGGAATTGAGGCAGATTTCCCCCGCGCCAAGACGCTGGGCCTCTCCGGCCCACCAAAGCGCGTCGATTCCCGTGAAGGTTCTGCCGCCTTCAATGACGATTTCATAGCCGGAGGGGGTCTGGTTTGAGACGGCCGTTTTTTTGACGTCCATCCCCAGCACCACGCACTGACTGCCGAACGCCCGGGCGCCCTGCGATATGATGGCGGGCTCCATCACCGCCGCAGAGTTCACGCTGACTTTTTCCGCCCCGGCGCCGATGACGCGGCGCATGTCGTCAAGATTCCGGATGCCGCCGCCGACCGAAAAGGGAATGAAAATCGTTTCCGCCACGCGCCGCACGACGTCAATCATGATATCGCGCTTGTCCGAGGATGCCGTGATGTCGTAGAAAACGATTTCGTCGGCCCCCTGCTCGTAGTATTCGCGAGCCGCTTCCACCGGGTCGCCGATGTCGATATTGCCTTTAAATTTAATGCCTTTGGTAAGTTTCCCGTCGCGGACATCCAGGCAGGGAATGATTCTTTTGGAGATCATTTTCCCTCCCATGCGCAGAAATTCTTCAGTATCTGCAGGCCCGGCCGGCCGCTTTTTTCCGGGTGAAACTGCACGGCAACCAGATTGTTCACCGCCAGCACCGAACAAAACGTCATGCCGTATTCGGTCGTACCCAGCACCGCAGACGGATCGGCAGGCGACGGATAGAAGGAATGAACGAAGTAAAATTCCGCCCGGGCCGGAACACCGGCAAACACCGGATGCGGACGCCGAAAGGTTACGCTGTTCCAGCCCATGTGGGGGATTTTCAGGGCCCGGCCGTCCGCGGCCAGGTTTCCCGGAAAACGCCGGGTGGTCCCGCCGACCAGGCCGATGCACGTCGTGTCATTTTCTTCGGAGGTATCCAGAACAATCTGCGTGCCCAGGCAGATGCCCAGGATCGGCTTTGCGGATCGAAAACAATTTTTAAGCCACACATCCAGCTTTTTTTCCTTTAGGTAATCCATCGCCGCGCCCGCCGCTCCGACCCCCGGGAAAATAACACAGGAAGCGGCATCGAGCATTTTTGTATCATTTGTAATGATAAACTCCTGGCCGATGGCATGCAGCGCCCTCGCCACGCTGGTAATGTTTCCCGCATTATATTCGATAATTGCGATCATTTTGCTCAAATTCCCTGAAAAATAATCTTACGCTCTCCAAATCCTATCAGCAAATTCAATACCCAAAAATCACCCGGAACACGGCAATCGGGTGGATTGACTTGGTTGTGCTCTTATTGCTTTGGAAAATATTTGACCTTCCCGATACCTTTAAAGTCCACATCCTGCGTCCATATTGTCGCTTTGAATTCCTGGGCAGTTGCAAGAATAATACTGTCTGCCATGGGAAGCTGATGCTCCAGACTCAACTTTGCCGCTGCCAGCGCCAATGACGTGTTTAAATCGATAACTTTTCCTTTTTGCATGGCCACAACAGCCTGCAATGCCTCGTTCTCACTGGATTCCCGGAGAATGACCTTGAATACTTCGTATATCGTTATTGCCGGAACGATGAGCGTGGCCGGATGACTAAGTGGTGTCATAAAATGCTTTGCATTTGGCTCGTCAGCAAAATAGGCAAGCCAGGCGGAAGAATCTACAACGTTCATAGCCTGTCTTCCTCTCGCTTAAATTCCGTGTTGATTCCTTTGAGAAATCCACGAAGCTCCTTAATGTCACGTTCGGGAATCAGTTCAATCCTTCCGGCATATTCCACAATCTGCATTTTTTGACCCGGCTGAAGCTTTAATGATTCTCTGACGTTTTTGGGTATCACCACCTGATATTTGGGCGATACAGTAACAGATTGCATACCAACACCTCCATCGATACATTGCGGTATTACAATATCACAATCGATGCGATTTTGTCCATTGTTCCATGCACAACAGCGAAATCACCCGGAGCACAGCGATCGGGTGAATTGACTTGTTGGGCGATCATCTTATGCACAAAGAGGGGCGGATGTTCACCCGCCCCTCTGGCGAAAGAAAATCTTACCGGGAGAGGGCCGAAGGCTCGCAGTCCGATGGAGAAATTGCCTCATTCTTCTACGGGTTCTATCACTCTCGCGGCTTCACCTCCGCACGTGTTACACACACCTTTAAGAACCAAAGACCGTCCCGACATTCGTCCCTCTCTCAATTGGAGTTTTACCATAGTCAGACATTTTGAACACCAGACGTTTTCCAGAATCTTCTTTCGCATTTGTTCCGGTATCTCATCCCAGCGTTTCTTTGCGGGGGGTGTCATTTTGGGAAAAGGGATGGGTTGTATTTTCTTCAAAAAATGACGTTCAAAGAGCTCTTCCGATTTTAGAAAACCTTCCTCGGTCATTGCGATGGACTTTGCTTTGCCTATCGGATTTGATATGTAACCTTTCTCGTAAAGCCTGTTCATCGTGTCCCAGTCGAAACCCTTCCATGCCCGCGCTCCGAATCCTTCTTGCCTATCATGGGTAACGAGATAAAGAAGGGCCAGCGTGTATTCATCTATTTTGTCTTCATCGTAATTCATTTATTACCCTTGCGTTCAACACACGGCTCAGCGGGAAGAGCCACACTTGGCTGCGAGCCGCTGACAGGAGCCGATCAATAGACGATTTCTTTGAGCCATTTGATATCCCCTACCTCATAACCCCACCTAAAGATGCTCCCTGCGTATTCCAAAGAATATGGTCAATTTCTAAAGGTTTGTACTCGCTACTGATACGCTTTCGTACCTGAGCCTGAAAGCTAACATAATGAGAACGAGCCCATCGTGACCACGGCAGCGGCGTCGGATCGGTAAAGCTGCATTTCGTCACCAAGTGGTCTCGAATCTGGCTGTCTATAGGAAGGTGAAAAAAGTGCTCGACGTTATTGTCTGGAAATCGGCAATGATTGAGTTTGCCGTAATAATAAGCAGCAAACTCATTATAGAGATATTTCAATGACATATTTAGGAGCTTTTGAGTCTAACCATAGTGAATACTAGCTTTTCCGAGCGCATCAGCCTCCAGACACTTTTGGCAGCATTCATCATGTAAAAGATCAAAGCGTTGCTGGTTTTCGGGAGGGGAAGCCAACAAATTATTTATGAATGTAACGACAGTCTGCTTGAGCCACCCGCTTTGCTTTGGTTCGATGCCCATAATCGTGCGGTTGACATCCAAATAGCCCAGCTGAACAATCTCATCAACACTTAGAACTGGTGCCCGCTTATATTTCTTCTTTCTGTAGCCTTCACACTTAAATCTGACATAAAGAGCTTGATCAATATTCGGCAGCATATGCCTCCTATATCTCGTGGACGTCCAACAATTAATCTACCGCTCCGGTTTTTTAATGTTTTTTGTAATGCGTGGTCAAAATTTCTGTTTTGATGGAGATGCGCCCATGAATAAGATTTTGCCTCAGTTCCAGTAATTCATGGCCGCGCGGGCGCCGGCTGTGGAAAACCAGATTCTTTTTACGCCGGATGTGCAAACAAATTCATCCGTTTCTCCAACGAGTGGCAATCTACTTCAACTGGTTCAAATATTCAATGATTTCTTGACGAATCAACCACCTCGCAGCAAGCTGCGGAGAATTAACGCTTGTCCCGCTTAAGCGGGATTAAAGAAAAATCCCAAGTTTCAGGGCTGACAGGGCGAACCACAAAACTACTGCACCCGATCGCACGCCCGTGACATGCTCCGGATAGGCTTTCCATTGACAGTATAGAACATTGCATTTCTATGTGAAAAATAATATTGACTTTCTAAAATTCGTAACTTATTAAATTACTAAATTACGAATCGGGAGGGGAATGTTATGGCGCTGGTGAAGGTCAGGCAAAATTACCAGATCACGATACCTGTCGAAGTGCGGAAAAGCGTGAAGGTTGGCGATTATCTGGATATTGAAAAGAAAGAGGGGGATCTTGTTTTGAAGCCCGTTAAGATGATTCATCCTGAGCAGGCGTATTTCCACACCAAAGAGTGGCAGGACGCCGAGGCTGAAGCAGACAGAGAGATTGCATCTGGAAAAACGGTCGGACCTTTCGACAATATTGACGATGCGCTCAATGCGCTAAAGAAGGCTAAAGCATGAAGCTTGAATTCACGAAGGCATTCATCAAGGACTATCGGAAGCTACCCTCAAGCATAAAAAAAACAACTGACAAGAATCTTGCATTACTGCTTTCAAACTCAACGCATCCGTCGCTTCATGTGAAAAAGATGAATGATCCTCGTAATATTTGGGAGGGACGGGTGACGGATTCTTATAGACTCACCTTCCAGATTAAGGGAGACACGTGCCTGCTCAGACGAATCGGCACGCATGATATGTTGAGAAATCCATAATAGAATCATTACCCTATTGTTTTCTTTTGGGGAGGCTTAGATTTATGAAAAGGATGCAAATCAGCAAAGCGTTCACTCTGATGGAACCGGGACCCGTTGTTCTGGTTACGACAAATGATGGGAAGAAGAACAACATCATGACGATCTCCTGGACAATGGTGGTGGACTTTACGCCGAAGTTTGCCATAACCACCGGCCCATGGAATTATTCCTATGCCGCACTTCAAAAATCGAAGGAATGCGTTATTTCCATTCCCACGGTTGACCTCATCGATAAGGTCGTTGGCGTGGGGACATGCTCCGGCGCCGACACGGACAAATTTGAAAAATTTGGACTAACGCCGGTGAAGGGAAAGCATGTCCGGTCGCCCTTGATTAAGGAATGTCTGGCGAACATCGAATGTAACGTTATCGAGATCGTCAAAAAGCACAATATCGTTGTGCTTGAATGCGTTGCTGCGTACATCGACTCTTCACGAAAAGAGAAGCGAACCCTTCACGCAGTTGGCGATGGAACGTTCGTCGTGGATGGGCGCAAATTGAATCGAAGGGAAATGATGTTGTCAAAACTCCCGGAGGGTGTCTAATCTGATTGATTCGCAGCGCATACCCTGATAGGCGTTTCTTCTCTCCAGCTCTTTGTTAATGGCGTTGAGCACATCCAGCTTGTTTTGCGCCCAGACGGGCCCGAGAAGGATATCCCGGTAGCCGTCGGCGGTGAGGCGCTGGATGACCATTTCCGGCGGCAGAAGTTCCAGGACATCCGCGACAAGGGATGCATACTTTTCTTTGGAGATCATGGGAATGGCTCCCTGTTTGTACATTTCACCCAACTTTGTGCCGTCGAGCGCTAGGAGAGAATGAATTTTAATACCGTTGACCGGAAGGGCTGCCAGTGTTTTTGCCGTGGTCAATATATCTTCATCGCTTTCCCCGGGCAGGCCGATGATGACATGAACACAGATGTTCAATTCTCTGCCTCCGAGCGCTTCGACGGCCTGGGCAAACTGCGCGAAGGTGTGTCCCCGGTTAATAAAATAAAGCGTCCGGTCGGACGCGGACTGAAGCCCCAGTTCCACCCAGACGTGATATTTTTTCGCATAGCCGGCCAGAAGATCGATCACCTCCGGGGGCAGGCAGTCGGGCCTTGTGCCGATGGACAGGCCGATGACATCTTCCTGGGCCAGCGCCTCGTCGTAGAGCGCTTTGAGCTTTTCCACCGGAGCGTAGGTGTTGGTAAAGGTCTGGAAATAAGCGACAAACTTTGACGCGGACGGCTTGTAATATTTTTTGCCGGAAGCAATCTGGTCGGCCACGGAGGGAAGAGCCCCGCTTTGGCGCAGCTTCGATCCGCGTCCGTCGCAGTAAATGCAGCCGCCTGTGGCCACGCGCCCGTCGCGGTTGGGACAGGTAAAGCCCGCATCGATTTGCAGCTTGTGAACCGTGCAGCCGAACCGGTTGCGCCAGTAGCTTTTCAAATCGTAGTAGCGTTTGCTGTTTTTCCAGAAATCCGGTTTGCCCACGGCATCCTCTTTTTTTGTTGTGTTTTTAAAGTCCTTACCGTAAGTTCGCATATTACACCTTTCGTCATTCCGTGCAAGCGCAGTGCGACACGGAATCCAGAAAAAGTGAATGGTTTCTGTTTACGCTGAGAAGACACCTGGATACCGGCGGACGCCGGTATGGCGCGTTTGTGAGAAAATGACTTTTTTACATATTTTAAGTCCAGGGACTTGGAATAGGGAGCAAATAGCTTGATCGATTCTTACGACATCCTAGTGATCGGCGGCGGGCACGCGGGCTGTGAAGCGGCGCTGGCCGCGGCGCGCATGGGCGCCAGGACGCTTTTGTTCAACATCAATCTCGATTCCATCGCGCTCATGTCGTGCAATCCGGCCATCGGCGGGCTCGCCAAAAGCCAGCTCGTCAAGGAAGTCGACGCGTTGGGCGGAGAGATGGGCCGGGTCACGGATAAAACCGCCGTGCATTTCCGCCTGCTCAACGCCTCCAAGGGCCCGGCCGTTCAATCCACCCGCATGCAGTGCGACAAGCAGCTTTACCGTCTGACCATGAAGGCGACGGTGGAAAATCAGGCCAACCTGCACATCCGCCAGGCCATGGTGGAGTCCCTGGTCGTTGAGGACGGCAAAATTCTCGGCGTATTGGACGCCAGCGGCCATTTTTACGGCGCCAAAAAAGTTGTCATCACCACGGGCACTTTTTTAAACGGCCTGGTCCACATCGGCCCGTCGCAGACGCCGTCCGGCAGAGCGGGAGAGCTGGCGTCGGTGGGGCTTGCCCGTCAGCTCCAATCGCTCGGATTTGACATGGGGCGGATGAAAACCGGCACGCCGCCGCGCCTTAAAGCCTCGACCATTGATTTTTCCGTTCTGGAGCGCCAGGACAGCGATCCCGATCCCGCACCTTTTTCCTTTATGACCACCGCTCTGCGGACGGAGCGCCTGCCTTCTTATTTTGCCGCAACGTGTGAGGAAACCCATCGCATCATCCGCGACAATATTCGTCAGTCCCCTCTTTACTCCGGCGCCATTCAAGGCGTCAGCGCGCGCTACTGCCCGTCGCTCGAAGACAAGGTGATGCGTTTCGGCCAGCGGCAGAGCCACCCGGTTGTGCTGGAACACGAAGGACTCGACACGCAGGAGGTCTATGCCAAGGGGCTGGGCAATTCCCTGCCGCTGGAATTGCAGTATGCGATTGTCCACAGCGTGCGCGGTCTGGAGCAGGCCGAAATCATGCGGCCCGCCTACGCCATCGAATACGACGTTGTTCAGCCGACGCAGCTTCGGATGACGCTGGAGACCAAACGCATCTCCGGCCTGTACCTGGCGGGCCAAATCAACGGGACATCCGGCTATGAGGAGGCTGCGGCGCAGGGCATCTGGGCGGGGATTAACGCAACGCTTGCACTTGCGGGGGCGCCGCCTTTCGTCCTGGACCGCTCCGAGGCTTACATGGCCGTGATGATCGACGATCTGGTCACGCGCGGCGTGGATGAACCCTACCGCATGTTCACCTCGCGGGCTGAGTACCGGCTGATTCTGCGGGAGGACAACGCCGTCCTGCGCCTGATGGGCCGAGGCTGCGAGCTGGGACTGGTTGACCGCGCTCGTTATCTGGATCTTCAGAATCAAAAGAAACGGATTGAAGAGGGCATCCGGAAGCTCCAATCGTCGTCGGTCAAACCGACGCCCGACATCAATGAAAAGCTGGCGGCTCTGTCCTCCCCGCCGATTACACAGGCCACCAACCTTTACAGTCTTTTGAAAAGGCATGAAATTGCCTATGACAATTTAAACGGTTTCCCCGGCTGGGAGCCCCAGAATGACCGCTTTGTCAAAAAGCAGATCGAGATCGAAATCAAGTATGAAGGCTATATCCGGCGTCAGTTCGAAGCGACAAAAAAACTGAAGGAGCAGGAAAAAATAAAAATCCCGCCGGATTTCGACTATGCGTCCGTTCCCGGTCTTTCCAACGAACTGCAGGCCAAGCTCACCCGGATCACGCCCGCGACCATCGGCCAGATGGGGCGCATTCCCGGCATGACTGAAGGCGCCGTCTCCGCCGTCCTGATCATGATCAAAAAGAAGGAATTGCTGCAATCGACTCGTTAACCGGTTTGAAAATGAGTTGAAGCGAAAACGGCCCGGTGATGCCTCGCAAAACATGATGGCGCCATCTGACGGCTGAAGCAGGCGGGAAATGTTCTTGACAGGAAAAAACACGGTTTCTATAATCCGCGTAATAGCGTTGGAACGAATCATTGATCATCAGCAAACAACCAACATTCAGGAGGAGGGGATATGAAAAAAATCGCTGCAAGTATTTTAGCAACATTGTTCATTGTGGTCATGGTGACGGGTTGCGCCGATGAAAAGGGACCGGCCCAGCTGGCCATGAAAGCGGCGGAGCAGGCGGTTACCGCCACAAAGGCCGAGGCGGCAAAACTTGTTCCGGAACAGATGGCCGCGCTGGAAGCCGCTCTGGCATCCGCGAAGGACAAACTCGCCAAGGGTGAGTACAAAGCCGCCCTGACCGAAGCGCAGGGTCTTGTCGGCAAGGCCAAGGATGTCCTGGCGGCGGCAAAAGCCAAAAAAGACGAGCTGTCCAAGCAATGGACGGAGCTGACGGAGGGAATGCCTCAGATGGTTGAAGCCATCCAGGGCAAGGTGGACTCCCTGTCCAAACTCAAAAAGCTTCCGAAAAACATCACCACCGAAAAGCTGGCGGAAGCAAAGTCCGGACTGGAGGCTGTCAAAGCAGATCTGGCAAAGGCGCAGGAAAGTTTTAAATCCGGAAACATCGCGGAAGCCGTTGCCGCGGCTGCCGCTGTGAAAGAGAAAGCTGTAAAGGCCATGGAAAGCCTGGGCATTTCCGCTCCGGAACCGGCAAAGTCATAAAAAAATCAAAAGGGGCACATTCCCAACTGGTGTGAAACGGGGAGTGCGCCTCTTTTTTTTCAAGAATGATGGATTTGAGGCGCGGTCACTTTTTTAAAAGCTTCAGCCTTTCGGAAACACGGTTTGCTTTTGCCGAATCTCCATTTTCCAGATAATAGCTCTGAAGCCTTTCCAGATAAGCCCAGAGCGGCCTTCGCCAGCCGTTGGCCGACGCGGTGTCGATGCCGATTTTCAAGATGGCTTCATCGGCGGGCAGGTATTTTGTCCAGACGCCGCTGGCAATCAACCGGGACAAGGGATCGTCAATGGCTGCAATCTCACGGCCGGCTGTGGCGGCATCCCTGCCGGAAGCGGCTTTCAGAACACCGGCATATCTCGCCGGAAGCTCTTTCGTGTCCACGGCGTTGAAGTTGCCTTTTAAAAAATGGCAGTAGGCCATATCGGCGGGATGCGGTTCGAGCCGGTAGAGCTTTGCAAACTCGCTCGCGTCAAAGGGTTCCAGCGATGCCGTATGGAGCGCGTATTTCGTCAGATAGGCGACCGTTAAAAGGCCCAGATCGTTGCCGGCGGCGATTTCTTTTCTGGCTTTTTCAAAATGAGGTTCGGTGGACGCCTCCCGGCCGGTCAGGAAGCTGGTCTTGTACTCATCCAACTGGCTGTATGCTTTTTCCTTCCAGGCAGGAATATGCCCGGCGCCCCCGCAGGCGCAAATCAATAACACGACGATTAAAAACGGAAGCTTTTTCATGGAACCTTAAACTCCGGATTTTTCTTTGACCCTACAATAGCGTCCAATTTTTTTACAACACTGTCCAGCGAGGTCACTACATCATCGATGTCCGAGCGAAGCAGGTGAAAATCTTTCATGCCTTCAGATGCATCCATGCTTATTTTATTAATATTATCAATAGTTTTATCCAGCTTTTGCAGTTTTCCGATGACGTCTTTGAGAATGACATTGACCTGGGGAAGCGCGCCATCCTTTCCATAGATTTCATGATCGGTCTTGTCCGCCATCTTATCCACTTTGGCGAGGATGCGGTTGACATTGATTGTAATTTCCTTCAGTTGTTTGAGGGAATCATTCAGCGCTCTGACGCTTTCCTCATCGGAAACGGCCATTTCCACAAGGGATTTTTTCGAGGCCAGGTTCGCGGTTATTTTTTCCGCATTGCCCAGCAGCTGATTTAAGTTCCCGCGGGGATCGGAAAGCGTGCGCGTTAATTGCTCAACATGATCGGCAATCTTTGTCACTTGGTCCAGAACAGGTTCTATTCTCGCTATGGCGTCATTGATGTCGTTGACGATGGCCACTTCCGGAACCTGGTTTGGATCCAGCGGCGGACTGCTCAGATCGGAAGTGGTCACGACAATCCGCGCCACGCCGATCAGCGGCCGGTACAAAATAAAGGTGCTGTCCGACCGGACCCATTTCACATGGCGATCGGGGATTTTGATTTTAATTAAAACGATGCCTTTGTCGTTGAGCTCCAGCGCCTGCACCTTGCCGATGTTGAATCCCGAAAAATCAACCGGCATGCCTTCGGTAAAGCCGTCGCCGGAGCGCGACGACAGCGTGAAGGTGTGCATGGTCTCGAAAACGCCCTTTCCCACGGCAAGGTACAAAAGCGCCGCGGCGAGCAAAACGGCCGTGCAGACGATGAAAAGTCCGACTTTCAATTCGCGGCTTACTGTCATAGTGCTCCGTACTTTTCTTTCATCCATCGGTAGTCGTAGATTTGGCAGCTTAAATACAAATCATCAATGATTTTCAGAGCATTCATGATAAAGCGACCATCCTTCAAGTGGGGGACAATTTGAAAAGGCTGATCGATCAGAATCATGGCGTCCTTGACCATCGCAGCCCGAAGCAGCATGACGCAAAAACGCTCTTCAGTGTTCAGCGCCGGGTTGCGCCTGTCGGCAATCGGCCCGAGACCAAAGCGCTCCAGGCACGAGAGCGCAAGCTGCCGGGCCTGCCGCCTGGGCATATTTTCGTGATACTGCTTGATCAGGGCGATGTTCATGTACACATCCTGATTGGAAATCAGCGGCACATTCTCGGAAACAGGCGCAGCCTGCAGGGGAAAAGCCCGCAGAAACTTCTCCTGCGACTGCCGGAGCGTCTGTTCGTTGTCAAAATAATTTACAGTAATTTTGTGATTAATGACAGCACCTCGATCATCAGGATAGCCGCAAAAACATTTACCATGCCCTGGGATACCACCACGGGAATGCTGGTCAGTTCACGTGACGCCCGCAGACCGAAACGGATGGGAATCAGCGTAATGAAAAATCCGTAAACGGCGCACTTGAACAGGGCAATGACTATATCAGAAAAATCCGTGGAATTTAACAGAAGATTTGAATAAACATCCGAGCTCATCCCGAACATCATCCGGGAAAACAGGTTGCCGCTGACCAGCAGGACAATGGAAAAAAGACTGCTTAGCAAAACGATGGAAACGATGCCGTTGATGATGCGCGGCATCACCAGATAATCGATGATGTCAATGCGGAAAATTTCCAGCGTTTTGATTTCCTGGTTGACCTTCATCACCGCCATTTCCGTATTGATCGCGGCGCTCGACCGCAGGGTGATCAGAAGCACCGTTAAAAAAGGCGATAATTCCGTAACAATCAAGCCCATTAAGATGTGTCCGATAAACTGGGTCAGCCCGAGCTCTTTGAGCAGGGTGAAGACAACGCCGATAAAAAGCGAGCCGAAGAGAATTGAAACAATAAGAAAAAGCGGCAAGATCTGCACGGAAGTGAAGTAGAGCTGATTCAAAAGGACTTCCCGCATGGCGCTTGAATAGGTTTTTTGTTGAAAAATCCGCAGAAAAACTTTCCCGGAAAACGCGATCGTCCCGGCAAAGCCGCTGATCATCCGGACGACCTGATTCCCTAATTTTTCTAACAAGGACATATATGTTCGCTCCGTGATGCGGCATCCTAACACAGGACAAAAAATACTTCAAACCATCATTATAAATGCGTTTTACGTTGACAAACGGAGGCGTGTCGTTATATTTGAAATAATTATGCGTTCAAAAACATCCGAAAAGCAGTACAGGACGCATTCTTTTGGAGGAAAAGATGAAAAATTCAAACCGAAAAACGTTTTTTATGTTCCTGATGGCCTTTCTGGTGGCCTTTTTTATTGTTTCACTGGTGGGCGTTTTGAGATCATCCTTTACCAGCTCCGGGGCTCCTGAAATTCCCACCGCCCAGGCTGTCCCCAGCCTTTCCAACACCCCCGGCACGGCTCCGAATTCTTTTTCCGATCTGGTGGACCGTGTTAAGCCGGCAGTTGTCAATATAAGCACTTCCAAAACCTATAAAGGAAGAGGCGGTTTTGGAACACCTTTCGGAGAATCGCCTTTCGGGGATGATTTCTTTGACCGCTTTTTCGGCGACATGCCCCGCAGAGAATTTAAACAGCGCAGCCTGGGATCAGGATTTATCATCAGCAATGACGGTTATATCTTCACCAATAATCACGTGGTGGAACAGGCGGATAAAATCCGCGTCAAAATATCCGACGGCAAGGAATACGATGCCAAAGTCATCGGAACGGACGTCAACACAGACATAGCCTTGATTAAAATCAAACCGACCAACAGCCTGCCGGTTGCGGATATCGGAGATTCTGAAAAAGTTCGAGTCGGGGAATGGGTCGTTGCGATCGGCAATCCTTTCGGTTTGGATGCGACGGTAACCGCAGGAATTGTCAGCGCCAAGGGACGGGTCATCGGCGCCGGACCTTACGATAACTTTATTCAAACAGACGCCTCGATCAATCCCGGCAACAGCGGCGGCCCGCTCTTTAATATGGAGGGGAAAGTCATCGGTATTAATACGGCCATCGTGGCGCACGGCCAGGGAATCGGCTTTGCCATTCCCATCAATATGGCCAAAAACATTCTCGCGGATCTGAAAACAAAAGGAAAAGTTACGCGCGGCTGGCTGGGAATATCCGTGCAGGATATTACCGACGATGTCGCCCAAAATTTAAACCATAAAAACAAAAACGGCGCATTGGTATCGGATGTTTTCAAAGGCGATCCGGCAGATGCAGCAGGAATTAAAATTGGTGATATCATTATAGAAATCAATGGGAAACCCGTCAAGGATACGCACGAGCTGCTGCTGATGATCGCTGCCATGAAAGTCGGTCAGAAGATGAGCGTCAAAGCCATTCGCGACGGAAAGGAAATGATGTTCCAAGTGGTAGTGGCGGAGCGTAAAGACAATGTAACAATGGCCATGGAAAGGTCCGGGCTTGGACATTTTGGCATTGCCGCGCAGGACATCACTCCGGAGATGGCAAAGCAGCTCGGAATCGCGCGCGATGGCGTTATGGTCACTGACGTTCAGGCGGGAAGTCCGGCCGACGAAGTCGGCATTCAACCCCGGGACATCATCGTTCAGGTAAACCGGGTTAAAATATCATCCATGAAAGATTATACCCGTGAAATCACCAAAGCCGCGCAAAAGAAAAGTGTCACACTGTTCATCAAGAGGGGTCGATCCGGTTATTCCGTAACGATCCGCATCGATTAAAGATCCGTCCTTCGGAAAAAGGCAGGCCTTCGGGCCTGCCTTTTTTATAGAAATCAAACCCTGAAAAGAGAAGGTCATGGACAGAAAGCTTCATGATTACGGTGGTGTAATCCATCTGCACTCCTCCTTTTCCTTTGACGGCCACGCGCCGATGGAAGAAATTCTCGCCGCAGCCGAAAAGAATGAGGTTGACTTCATCATGCTGACGGACCACGACCATCTGAAGGCCAGACAGGAAGGATGGGAAGGATGGCAGAAAAAAACGCTGGTCCTGGTCGGAGAAGAAATAGCCCCTAGATTTAATCATTTTCTGGCGTTTAATATCCAGGAGCCGGTTATATGCTCAGGAGACCCTGAAGGCATAAATCCGCAAAAATATATTGATGAAGTGAACCGTCAGGGCGGTTTTGGCTTTATCGCCCACCCCGATCACGAAGGAACGAAATTGTTTCACGTGAAACATTACAGTTGGAACAATTGGAATGTCGGGGATTTTGCAGGCATCGGCGTCTGGGATTTTATGACGGACTGGCAGAAAAGCCTTCACGGATACGGCAGTGCGCTCTTGAGCTTCCTTTTCCCCGCCTTAGTTTTAAAAGGCCCCCGCAGGATTACGCTGGAAAGATGGGACGCCCTGAACCAAATCCGGAAAACCGTCGGCATCGGGGAGCTGGACAACCATGCCACCGTGAAAAAGCTGCTGGGAATCCGTTTCGTCGCCTTCCCTTTCCACCGGGCCTTCGCGTTCATCCGAACGCATGTTTTAACCAAAACCGGTTTCACCGGAAACAATCAACAGGACATCGCCATGTTGTATGAGTCGCTTCTTCATGGACGCTGCTATTTTGCCCTGGAATATTTCCGCAGGGCAAAAGGTTTTCAATTTGCTGTTGAACAGGATCAGAAAGTATTTCATATGGGAGATTCTCTTCCGCTTTCGCTTTCAGGAAACGCTCAATTATCCGTCTCCTGCCCCGCGAAAGCTCGTATTCGTGTCATCAGAGACGGCCGGGAGGAATGCCGGGCAATCGGCAATCGGTTAAGCATAAAAATTGACAAAACAGGGGTTTATCGCGTCGAAGCGCACCTGAAGACGGCCGGAAAAACCCGGCCTTGGATTTTTTCCAACCCGATCTTTATAAACTCTCCGAACCATTAGCCTTTTGCCACCGGGAATACCGAAACAACATGGACAAAGATTTCACCGCTCTTTCCGGGCTGGGAAAAACAATACCTTTGTATTTCTGACCTTCGATTTCGATGACCGTTCGGGTCGTTTCATCGGTGAGCAGATAAACGCCGATCACCGGCTTGTGATATTTTCCCATAACCCGGACGGTTTTTTCCACAAGTCCCCTCTCGTAAACTCTGAGCAGTTCGAGATTCTCGGCCACCATTTTCGGGTCATAGGACTTGTCCACTGCAACCGTCGATTCCAAAACCGATTGAATCGTCACTTTTCTGCCGATAATGCCCATATATATAATCGCGTCGCATTCTTTCCACTGCAGCAGCTCTTCGACAATCGCCACGTGGGTGTCCGTATTCATTTCCGCCACCAAATCCACGGGATTGGCATGGCTCCAGTACGCAGGAAGCAAACCATTGATTTTTTGAATGATTTCTGTTGACAGTGGCTGCACGATCAGGCCGTTCTCGGCGCATAGGTCCGAAGCGATGACGCCCCACCCTCCTCCCAGGGTCAGGATGGCCACCCGATTTCCGTGAGGCAGCGGAAGAGAGGAAAAAGCAGCGGATAAATCAAGTAATTCCATCGACTGGTTGGCCTGAATGATTCCTGCCTGTTTGCAGGCTGCATTAAAAACCCTGATATTGGATGCCATTGCTCCGGTATGGCTTGCCGCAGCATGCGCCCCCGCCTGTGTGCGCCCTCCCTTTAAGGCAATGATCGGTTTATTCCGACCGACCCTGCGCGCCGACTCAAAAAATCTTCTGCCATTTTTGATGCTCTCGATATACAGGACTACTGTCTTTGTCATCCCGTCCACTTCGAAACCATCCAGATAGTCCTCAATCGTGATCATCGCCTCATTGCCGGAGCCGCTGAACGCGCGGATGCCGATGCCCTCTTTTTCGGCAAACGCAAGCAGCTGCGTTCCCAGATTACCGGACTGCGCAACCAGAACCGTGTCTCCCGGTTTTGGCCGAACATGTGTCCCCGTACAATAAAGAGAGCAATGCGGATTGCATATCCCCATGGTATTGGGGCCAAGAATCAAAACACCGGCCTCGCGCGCTTTTTTAACGAGTTCCTCCTCGAGGGCTTTTCCTTCAGCCCCCGTTTCTCCAAATCCGGATGAAATGAGCAACGCATTTTTAATGCCTTTCTGCTGCAATTCGTCTATTATCGGCAGCACTTTCCCGGCGGGAATGGTAATGACGGCCAGATCGACCGGACCGGGAATTTCCGCAACGGTTTTAAAGGCTTTTCTTCCGGCAATTTCTCCGCCTTTGGGATTGACCAGATATACTTTCCCGGAATAACGGCCCGCGATCACATTGGTGTACATTAGCTGCCCCCACTTGCTCAATTCAGCGGAAGCTCCGATAAAGGCAATGGATCCGGGATAGAACAGCTTTGCGATCGCTATCGGTTCCACGGGAACATGTGTGGTCTTCTGCAGGCTGCGTTCTCCGAGAACAATCAACGCATCGACCGCCGTTACCCGGCCGTCGGGCGACACGAGCAGGGGATTGATGTCGATTTCCTTGATTTCAGGGATGCTCACGGCCATTTCGGACAGACCTGTTAGAACCCGGACCAAGGCGTTTCTGTCCGGGGCTTTTTCTCCACGGAAATCGCTCAGCAGCTTTTTGGCGCTCACCTCCGAAATCATCCGGTTTGCCTCTTCTTCGTCAATGGGCGCCAGCCGGAATACCACATCTCCAATGGCCTCCGTAAAAATCCCCCCTAGACCGAACATGATGACCGGACCGAACTGCTCGTCAAAAAACAGACCGGCGACAAACTCTCTTTTCCCCTCCAGCATGGGCTGAAGTAAAAACCCTTCCAAATCATCCCCGGCCGCATCCTTTATATATACAGCGGCCGCCTGGAGATCATCCGGATTCTTGATGTTGAGTTTGACCACACCCCTTTCCGTTTTATGGGTTAGCCTGCTGCCCAGACCTTTTAAAACAACCGGAAAGCCCATTTCTTGGGCGGATACGATTATGTCATTGATATTATTTATTAATTTTTCTTCTACCACGGGAACATGATAGTGCTTCAACACAACCTTTGCCTCAGCTTCGGTCAATGCGGACCTGCCTTCTTCGATCGCTTTTGTTATGATTTCTGACGGATTCATAGGTACCCCTTTTCAATATTGACTGTCACGAAGAAATAGAATTTCCGATTTTACAGCATAACCATTGTCCACTTTTTCTGTTCCTCCGGATCAACTCCCTCGCTTCCGTCGTATCAGTCCTCTCCTTCGGCGGCTGACTATCCACCGGAGAGACGACTTGCCTTCAAAATAAAAACTCGGGGTTCAATTTTGAAGAACCAAACGGAGGATTTTCTGATAGAAATCTTTTTCCCGCTCCAGGAGATTCTCCAGAATGGGCGTGGCTGGGGAGAAGTTCGGTGTATCCTCTTCGCTGATCCGCCGGAAGACGGCTGCCACTTCGTGATAAATACCCTCAATGACAGCCATCTCACGGGAAAGACGAAGCCTCTGGAGCGCAGGGTATTGTGCTTCTTGCTCCTCAAGAAACTGCCGATATAGGGTGCGAAATCCGGCGCCCCCCGTTCCCCGCCGTTCGATGACTTGGTATGTAAAGCGCGCGGACCACCGCCAGTCTTCCGCTTCTTTCCAGTTGGCCAGATCCCTGATGAGCGCTTCCAACGATTTGACTCCATAAGCCGCGGGCAGCCCCGGTATGCCGTTGAGGTTCTCCTCGGCCCATAGACGGATGGCGCTGTGCACCACGGTTTCGTCAATGCGGAACCCCGAGATATCCTCAAGCACGAAGGCTTTATTCCTCAGCAAAAAGGGCGGGAAAGCCGCGCTCCGCGCACGCTCCATGTCTGTGATCGTTACAGCGAGTGTTTCCGGATGGAGCGTGTCCGAAACGTAAAATTCTTCTTTTTTGTCATCGTAGCCACAGATGACCACGGCGTGGCCGGGAAAGTGCTGATCGGTGTTGAAGTAGGGAAGGTAGGCGATGTCGGTCTGAACAAGAACCGGCAGTCCACGGTCCACCGTCTCTTTAGCGTGCCGTGTCGCCTCCGCGGCGTTTTCGGTCTCCCGCCAACGGAATTTCAGACCTACCGCCCGAAAGAAGTTCTCCTCCAAGGCAAGACAACGCATGTGGACTAGCCGGGAAGGGGTTTGATTAAGGACGAGGTAGAAGAATCCCGGTCCTCTCCCCAACCCGATGACTGTGGGTTCGCTGATCTTAATCCCATGAAATTCCAATACATTTCGGATGGCGCTTGACGCACAGTGGAATCCCGGTTGATGACGGTATCCCGGAATAATCTGATTCTCGTACATGACGACCTTCCTGCCGGGAATTCATTTTCAACTTGTAAATCTTCGTTGAAGGCATCGTTTTGAAAATGCATCGCTCTCTCCGCCTGGGGAAAGGGCCGCACTCATCAATCAACACGGTTCCCGGCTCGCTCATTCTCGCTGTTCTCCATTTTTACAAATGGAACCTTATCTATTTTTGAAATATTGTCAACTGAAAAACCCGGGGACGAACCTCCTTGAATTTACGGCCATCATTACCCTCTGCCGGAATAATGGGTCGGCGTAAGGATGCCGAAATGCCGCCGCTCTTTCAGGCGATAATTTTCTCAGAAAAAAGGCGTGGGAAAAGAATGCAGGGGCGCGTCCAAATATGGCCTTCTGAAACGGCGCGCGGCAGCGCCGAAGCGGATCGATCCTTCCCGGTCCAGTGTCAATATTTGCTGTCACGGCTGTCCGGTTAAAGTTATCTGACCAGTGCGTAATACGTTGATATTAGGTAATAAATGAGCCATTTTTATTTTTTCCGATTTGAATTTACATTGCACAATTTGTTCTGTACCTTCCTCCCGA
>Ga0208940_1000356_pt1 | contig 59198 bp, 59 predicted proteins | sample AD_JPNNA6_MetaG_FD_184445 | JGI IMG/M metagenome (GOLD analysis project Ga0208940, IMG submission 184445) | Active sludge microbial communities of municipal wastewater-treating anaerobic digesters from Japan - AD_JPNNA6_MetaG (SPAdes) (version 2) | ecosystem: Engineered > Bioreactor > Anaerobic... | reverse complement strand
GTCTTCGCTATCTTCTTCATAAAGAGACTTCTCCTTTGGCTTTATTTCCCAATACAACCTTTGGAGATGTCCTCTTTTTCTAAACCTTTATTTTTTTAATTAATTGCACTTCTCGATTGAAGTGGTGATGCTTAAATTAATCATATGAAACCATTATAATTAATTCTATTCTGTTTTTCTTTTTTAAAATAATAAAAGCTGCTTATCAGAATAGCGTTGCTTATATTCTTTTATAATATCTTCCATTTTATAATAAATTCCAAGTTTATCACATTCCACTTGAGTAACTGACTTCAGCAGTTTTGCATTGAGAGATGCGCATTCATAAGAATTACCAAAAGCTTTAATATATTTTTCTTTAATGTTCGGAAATATTTTATCTATTTTATTGAAATACCATTCTCTCTGGTTTTGTCTTAATGTTACACCAAAAGCGGGATAAATGAATTTCGCTCCGTTCTCATGGGCTTTATTAATTATTCCTTTTAAGTTTTCTTCATTATCTTCAACGAAAGGAAGAATCGGCATCATTAATACTCCCGTGAAAATACCGTTATCTGATAACTTCTTCACTGCCTCAAATCGTCTTGAAGAAACCGGGGCATCAACTTCAATCTTTCTACTAAGTTTATCATCACAAGTCGTAATTGTAATTTTAATCAATACTGGCGAATGCCGACTAATTTTTTTAAGTAAATCAATATCTCTTGTGACAAGATCGCTTTTTGTTGCAATAGAAATTCCAAAACCATATTTATTGATCAGTCCAAGAGCTCCCCTGGTCAGTTCATATTCTTTTTCAAAAGGATTATACGGGTCACTCATTGCTCCCGTGCCTACAACACCTTTTGTGCGTTTAGATCTCAAATCACGATCAATCAGCAAAAGAGCATTCTCTTTTGCCCTGACTTCATCAAAATTATCTATCTGATAACAATCGCTTCTGCTGTCGCAATAGATGCAACCATGACAGCATCCCTTATAAATGTTCATGTTATAGTTGTTTCCGAACCAGTCGTTGTTTTCACAATAACCGGAAACAATTGATTTTGCCTGTATCAGTTTCATTTTTCTTTTATGGCTGAATCTAAAAGATTCTCATCCTTTAATCTATCAGTGTTAAAGTAATAACTTGTTGCCCTTATCTATTCTTTAGATTTTAAAACTTTAAGTGAAGCAATTAATTCTTTTTTTACATCCCCTTTGGCACGTCCATTCATTATAGGATCCAACATTTCATAAGCATACTTCGGTGGAAGAGCCCTTGCTAATGAAGCGATTATTTCTTTGGCGTATGAGTCTATTTTCATTTTTAAAATTTCAGCTCCGGTTTTACTTAGCTTTTCAATATTTATCTTAGGCAATTCACTTAGAAGTGAACTGCTCTCAGAAATTATAAAAAGTCCATTCAAGCATGACATCATAATATCTTCGAAGTCATCTTTCTTTAATTTCTTCATCCATTGCTCGCTCTTTTTTGCAAAAACTTCTATTCCATCTATTAGAAATTCTATGTCTTTTGAAGCCGTAGAAAAACCCGTCGCGTAAATGTACAACAAATCAGTCTTTACTATTGAAGGAATACCTTCTGCGAAAAAAGCTTCACGTACTCCATCAGCTCCTTTTTCTAAACGTATTAAAACTGCCTGCAATATTGACTTTTCACTAAGTTCATATTGAAAATCTTCGTCTGGAATACTGGACTCTTTTTTTCTAAGTGCCTCAAAAGTGGTTATATCTTCCAAACTTAACAGGCTATACATAGCTTTTATTCTATTTATCTGCTTTTCGTGATAAATAGCCTCTTCTAACCGTTTGGAATAGCATTTATCTTTCGAAATACCCATTGCGGATATTATTTCAACAGACAGGTCTTTGCCATTTTGTTCTAAAGATTTTTTAAGCATTTCATCATCAACAAGAATTCCTATGTTACGTTCATTATAAACATTGTATTCCATTATAACATCTCCACTTTATTAACTAACCTTTTTGAGATAGATACAATCATCAATCTTTTCTTTTTTTAGTCATACGATATATTTGCGGTTTCTCACAAAGTTTTCTGACAATAAGTTGTAACTTTTCCATAAATTTATAGACTTTTATATGAATAAATACTAATTAGTTATTTTACTTTTTTATAAATTACCGGAGCAAAAAACGTGAAATACCTTATTCTGTTCATTTCTATTTGCCTGGGCACAACTGTAGAATTTTTTCTAGCGAGAAGAAGAAAACTTCTCGGATTCAAAACACTTCAGGAAACATATAGAGAAAATTCTTTATTCGTTTTCGGCACTATTCCTCAAGAACTTGTCTCGATTTTTTCAGGCTTCAGAATACTTTTTCTTCTTCTATTTTGGGGTTGTGCAATCGGACTAATATTGATAGACACAAGTGAAGGAATTTTAGAACAAGAAATTCTATTTGCAGTCAGTCTTCCGGTTTTAGCTGTAATAATAACTTTTCTTTCAAATATCATGTTAAGTTTTTTCCGTAATGCAGGAATATATTTTATGCAGGACCGGCTTGTTTTCATTAAATTTTCGAGAAAGGAAGTTTTATATTCTGAAATACTTCAGGCAGTTTTTAAAAAGCCGTTTGCAGTAAGTTTCGGATTTTTAAAAATTCCGGTTGGCTCTGACAGTTATATCAAAATTCCAATTGCCGATTTAAAAAAAGAACCTCAAAAGTATCAAAAATTACGTTCTTTATTATGTGAAAAGTATTCACTAGAATTACCGGAAATATAAACTGTACCGGATTTCCGCGAATATTATTTCAACATTGATTTTTATATTTCTGAGAGATATTTATCAATTCTTTCTTCAATTTCTGCAGCTTTTTTATCAAACGGATCTATAATTGTACATCTATGAAACATTCCTTTTGCACAAGCAAGATTAGACACTGCTTCTTTTCGTGTTTTGGCTTGTTTAAGTTCATCCAGGAAATAATATCCGATGTTATAATATACTGAAACGTTGTTTATATTAACATCGAGTTCTTTCAGGTAGTAATCAAATGCTTTTTTTCTATCCCCCATTCTTACATACAGAACACCAATATTCAAATTAGCAGCAGGATATCCCGGATAACGCTTAAGTTGTTCTTTAAGTATTTCAATCGCCTTTTCCATATCTTCTTTAGTAGAATCTTTTCTAATAAATGTCAGAGAATAATTATAAAGCACAGAATTTTGAGGTTTGAGAGAAAGAAGTTTCTTCTCATCTTTTGCTATATCCAGAGATTCTCCTCCTTTTTTCTCATAAGCACTTATTAAAAGTTTTCTCACTTCATTGTCATATGGAGAATTTGAGAGAGCAGCTCTGTAGTGATGAATTATTTCGTTAATGTCGCCTTTTCTTTGTGCAATTAAATCAGCTAAACGTCGGTGTGATTCCGGAGAAGAACTATATAATTCAATTTCTTTTCTAAAATATTTTTCCGCCTCCTCCGTTTTCTTTTCTTTCTGCGCAATAAGACCTAAAAGTTCGTGAGCATCATAATATTCTTTGTCATTATCAAGAATATTTCTTATGTTTCTTTTTGCTTTATCATAATCTCCTTTATTATAATATATGCGTGCCATATTATACAATGCAGTCAGATTATTGGGGTACTTTTCAAGTGTTTTAAGATAATATTCTTCGGCCTTGTAGTTGTTACCTTTTTCAAGATAAATACCGCCGATCATGTTGAAACATTTAGGATTTAATTCTCCGCAATCAATTACACTTTGAAATTCTTTTAATGCTTTATCTTTTTCTTTAATTATAAAATATGCGTAACCTAAATCAATAGATTCATCAAAATTTCTAAGCTTAACTGATTCAAGTCTTTTCATAAATTTATAAATATCTGAATTCTTCCCGTAAAGAACATATTCTCCTTCACTTTGAGAGAAAGGTTTTGAAAATATTAATCTTTTATCATCCCCTGGCTCCTCAGCACGAAGAGAAATGGTGACTGCAAAAAGAAACAACAAAGATAATATCTTTTTCATTAAACACCTCATTAATATATTTTTTTAAGTCTTCTTTTAATTCAAAATTTTCTGATAATCATTATTTTTCTGAGCATATTTACAACTTCTTATGACCTTTCTTTTTATCTAATAATGAATTCAGATCGTCTGATTTTATTGAATAATGCTTTTTATCTAAATAACCAGCATACTCCAACAAAGGCATGTCTAAAAAAAATGAAAAATCTCCATCCAAAATTTCTGTCTCTACGAATGCTAATCTCTTTAGATTACTAATATCTTTAAGAAAGGCAAGAGACGGAATTTTACCGCAACTATTTATCCCTAATAACGATAATTGCTTGATTTCAGAAATTTTTTTTATATCTTTTATTTTGCTGCAGTGATCAAATTCCAGGTCTTCCAAAAGCTCCAGTTCTGCAATATCCTCAATATATTCCAGCTTATTAAAATATCTTATTATCAATTTATTCAATGACTTAATACTATCAATACCCTTAAGTGTTGTTACAGGACACTTTACAATTTCAAGAGATTTCAACCTTTTTAAATTTGAAAGTCCAAGCAAATCATTCTCTTTAGGCTTATATGAATATATATAAAGCGATTCTAAATTTTCACACTTACTGATTAAATTGAATTTACTGGACCATTCAGCAATTCTCAATTCTTCAAGCCCTCTAATAAGATCTTCATCCAGTTCATTACTAACTTTATTGATCAGAAGATACTTTAATCCTTTTTGGGAGTTTATACCATCAATATTTGATATAGCATCTTCAATGCTCACTCCTTTAACATTCGATATTTTATTTAAAAAGTCTAAATTATCCGATGAATATCCACGCAACGAATTAATTCCAATCCCATAAAAATCTCCATTTTTATAATAATCTAAACATTCATCCAGCTTATTTGAATTGATATACAGGAAACTTTTCCCATCAGGATATCTATCAACTTCAAAATTTTTTTCCATCAATATACATACTCCTTTCTTTTTTTCATCCTTTCTCCGATTCCTTTCAATTTTAGAGCATCATGAATCAATTGAATTTCTTTTTTATCATCAAGCCATTCAAGAATTTCTACCTTGCCGTTTTTTCTGATCCATTCGCGTGCCTTCTTTTCCTGTCCGGCAAGAATCATATTTGCGTAATAAGGCATAAGATGATCAGATATATAAAAATAAGTGTCATCAGAGGGAATTGTATTATCTTTACAGTCATCAACATAACCTAATGCAGCCTTACGTGCTAATTTAGGAAATTTTCTGGTTTTATCAAAAAACCGTTTTCCATTCCACTCAAGAATTGTAAGAGCATATGGACCATGTGTCTGCCCCAAAAGGTGCTCAATCACCGAATTAGCCATAATCATTTCAGGAATACCATTATTGTCAATATCACGGACATAACACCTGAGATTCATGATATCCCATGCACGGTCATTCCAGTGCGACTCCCACTTTTTATCCATCTGCGAAGATTGAAGAGTTCCGACTCTTCCGGTGTAATATTTGAATATATTTTCAGGGCCGTTCTCAGTCATTCTGAATATATACATTGTCCAGTAAGAATAAGCTCCCTGAGTTCCCGCGTGTATAAATAATTCAGGCTCTCCGTCTCCGGTAACATCCCGGAAAAAAATATCATAAGGATCTTCTTTTCCTTTTACATAAGAATATACATCATTCTTAAATCCGTAAAAATAACTATTTCCGCGTATATCATACAGTACTTTTTCTTTATTCCGTATTTGAACAATGTTTCCTAATTCTTTTCCGTTACTGGATATTCCGAAGTAATCATAATAACATACGGTATAACCTTTCCAGTTAAATTGAATCATTGGAAGCGGGTTTTGATATCGATTTAAAATGATTTTAAACTTTCTGTCTTTTTTAGAAGAGATTTTATATCGGGTTCCGCCGATTTTTTGAAAAATAGTTTCCCATGGTTCTGAAACAGAGTTATAAACTTCAATATCTGTATCATTTACAACCGATGAATCAATGTCTTTTGCACGACTTACGACAACAGAAACCGATAGAATAAAAACAAAGACCGTAATTCTAAGATGCTTCATTTTTTTCCGTCGTATTATTTGATTCCGATTTATCAATGAGATTTATAGTCTTCCGCGCCAATGGAAAAAAATCAGAATCATAATCTATTAAATGTCCGACAATTATTCGATCCACCAGAAAATGAAAAATTTCTATTGAATTAGACGGTTCTTTTTCAAGTTTTTTACGAAGCTTGTCCCCTTCTTCTTCAAGATTCTTATGGATCTTTTTATGCTCGGCAAGCTTCGGATAATTTATAGATTCAAGTATTACTTCTTCATTACGGAAATGTTTACTGATGTGGTTCTGCAAAGAACTCATTGCTTCACAGAGTAATTCTCTATTAGATTGAATTTCAGCAAGATTAATAAGCCGGGTTCCTTTTTGTACCAATTCCCGATGTTCCTGATCAATCTGATAAATGCCGGAATCCCATTCTTCCTGCCATTCCATATTAACAAGTCCATTGTTTTCCTTTCCGTTCTTATCTATTTCTACACGATTTCTTCCGTTTTTTTTCGCAAAATACATTGCCTTATCTACACGTCTGAAACAATCATTTCTGGATTCTCCGGGAAAACGTTCTATTAAACCGAAGCTGGCAGTAATGCCTGAAAAATTTTTCGGTAATATTTTTGATTCCGAAAAATCAATAACGGATAACAAATGACGAAGCTTCTGCGCGAAATCAGCCGCGCCGCTTGAAACCGTATGAGGACAGACAATCAGAAACTCTTCCCCGCCCCAGCGGAAAATTCTGTCTGTTAGACGGAGATTTTTCTGAGCAATGTGCGCAGCTGCAATCAAAACCTCGTCACCGGCCGAATGACCCCATTTATCATTAATGTGCTTAAAATGATCGATATCAAACAGAATGAAAGAAAGCGGTTCAAGATATCTGTCCTGTCTTTCAAGTTCCTGATCAAGAAAACTTTCCAAAGCATATCGGTTATTGACACCTGTTAACTGGTCATTATACGCTATGCTCGCAAGCTGATCTCTTTTTTTTTCCACTTTTCCTAGCAAATCTTCCATATCAGCCAAAAGAATTAATTCAGACCAAAGAATAGTAAAAAACTGTGTTGCTAGAAATGTTGCTGTAGTATATGGATGAATACCCATAAAATATGAACCTATATCGCTGGAAATAATCATTACAATTATTCTTACAATATGAAAAATCATAAATAACGATATAATTACTATAATCGGAAGTTTAAAACGGATTTGCTTAGAAACAAAACCTGCTTTGATTAGAGAGTATATACTCTCGGCCGAAAAAAGCGCAATACAAGTTGACGCAGTTACAGCTCGTACTCTGAATGAAGGAATCAAAAAAGTGAACAGGATTAAAATAACTATTGCTGCAATAATATAGGCATAGAATCGAAAAGGTAAAACATCCCCCTTTTGATAAAAAATACGTGTTCCCCAGGCAAGAAACATGTAGGATAAGAACATAAGAGAGTTTGCTAAAACAATACCGCTTATAGGATGAAATAATCCCTGTGTATTAAAAATAGCAAAAGCAATTGAAAGAAGTGAAAACGAAATAGCAAAATATTTCAATGTTGCGCTTTTCCTGACAATGGTCATAACCCAGAACATAAGAGCAATCGCTGTTGATATTGTTACCAGTGAAAGGGACAATGCCATATTCCACATTATAAAACTCCTGATAGTTTCCCGAATGGATATTAGACTGAAAACAAAACCTGCATGTAACCGAATTAATCAGCAAATATAAATCTTTATACTCTAATTGTTCTTTAAAAGCAACAGCTTTTCAAATTCTGAACAATGATATTTTTACCGGTTGGACGGTATTCACTTTTTCATATTTTTGTATTGACAGAACTTGACACTTCGGCGATTTTTTCTGGTTTTTCTAAAAACCACAGGGGGTACTAAATGTTTTTAGAAGAGATGATAAAAAGAAATCTGCTGACACAAAAACAAATTGCAGATTTTAAAGCCGGTGAAGTTCTCATAAAGGTTTACAAAGACACAATTTGCATGGGAAGAGTCATTTCTGCTGATAATGAAAAAATTGTTCTCGAAAGCATCATTGATTTAAACGCTTCAACGATGATAGCAGAACAGGGATTCATGAAAATTCTTGAAAATGAATCATATTATTCTATTGATACGGATTTTTCTTTCGATGAATGCAAAGATGCTCTTTCTGTGATAGAAACTTCCGCATTATACACGGCAAATCCTGCCAAGAAAAAAGAAATAGTTTCGTTTACCGCTTCAGTTTTTCCACCGAGGTTTATTCTTTTTTTGAAAAAGAAAAATATGCTGAGCACCATTTTTGTTCCTGCTCAGCAGAAACTTCGTATAGGCAAATATACCGGACTCGAAAAATGGGAAGATGTCAACAAAACCCGTTTTAGAAGTATGCTTGAAGAGCTTTGTGAGAATGAGTATATAACATATATGGCATGCCTTCCTGAAGGAAGATCAAAAAAAGCTCTTTTCTATACATCCGGAACAGAGACTCATGTTGAAACAGATAAAAAATTAAAAAAAGAACTTCCATCATGTCAAACAAACTGCGGCGGAAACATAAAGCTTTATAGAAAAGACGGAGAAACTAAATATTACATTGTCGATGCTGGTTCAAACTTTAAGGGTCACGGAGTTGACGCAAGCATAGAAGAAGCTTCCTCTGTCAGTTCTTACTTGAAAAATTTGTTTCCTGATTTTAAATTTATCCCGGCACACGGCCGCGGCGGTGTAGGATCGAAATCTTCTTTTTAAAGAATACCCCGCAACTGCGGGGATTTCTTTATCTCTTTTTGAAACAAGTAATTCTATTAAAATGAAATCTCAACTCCGAAATTCGGAAGCGGAACATCATCTTCTTTTTCTATCTTAGGATTTTTTTTGCTGTATCCGTATCTATAATCCCATTTTTCCATTTCAGGTGATTGAGCAGTAACATTAATCAATTCCAAATACCATGAAAAATATCCCCATTCATATCTTTGACGGTATTCATACCGCAAATCTATCTGATAACTCGGCTTATATCTTTTTGAATTAACCGTTCCGAATAAAGGAACCCATCTCTCGTGATTTGGATCTTTCGTATCAGAAAAATCCGTATCTTGCCATCCTCCATTTATAGGCGTATACGGCTTAGAAGTATTATATTGAAATCTTGTAGAAAAAGTGTGTCTCTCATACTTATATGCCAGAACCATTTTCAGAATATGCCTCATATCATAGGGAGAATCTATCCATTTCTTATACTCTGAAGGATCATAATACATTCCTTCCGAAGCATAATCTTCAACCATTTGAGCATTGTTGTTTTTTGCTCCAGTCTTATACTGGCTTTTATCAACAGTATAGTTAATAAATCCGTAAAATCCGTTCTCGTTCTCAGTAATATCTTTTTTAAGCATAAATTCTGCTCCAAAACTTCTCATCTTCATGCAGTTCTTATAGTTATGCTCAACTCCTTGATCATCTGTCCATTTTTCTTCTGTCAGCTGATCCAGATAATAATTATAAAAACCTTCCATCTTAACAGAAAAATTCTTAGCTATCTTCTGTTCAATGCCTACCGAAGAATGATAGGAGTATTGAGGAGTAATATATTTTGCTTTTGAAAGATGCGGCATTAACTGAAAAAAAGATGATGAAAGCTGAGGAAAGTAAGAATATTTTCCTCCGGCAAAAGATACAGTTGTTTCTGATGGAAAAGTATATGCGATCATTCCCCTCGGGTCAACAACTGATTTTTTTGTTAAAAACAAGTATTCAGCCCGGATTCCCGGAACAAATTCCAATCCTCCGAAATTTATTTTTGCTTCTGAATAACCCGATACTGTTTGATTTTTAATATTGTCTCCAAGATGCACAAGAGAGAGCCATTCTTCATCGCCCAAATCTTCTGATGTTTTATTTACTTCGAAGCTTGTTCCTGCTGTTCTAAAGTAGTAGTATGTAAATTCAGCGCCGACCTTAAGCTGAAGATAATTTTTTATTAAATCAACTTTAACAGATTCTTTTATTCCGGCGATTATGGGTTTTGTCTGAGGTTCAAAACCGTCACGAAGAATTTTAACATCAGAATCTCTCATGGCAAAAAACATTTTTGAAGTCATCATCGAATTATAAAGCAAAAATTTATTCTGAACAGATTCATTAGGAGTATATGTGTAAGTAATGCCTTGCGCATGTGAAAAAGTCGATTCTTTAAATTTTATATTAGTGAGATAAGGATCATCTGATTCAGCAAGAGATTCTTCCTCCGTGACAAATTTCATTTGATCAAAAGATCCAAAAGCAAGAAAGCTGATAGCGTTTCTATCGTTTATATTTCTTTTAATCTTTATCTGATAATCTCCGTACTGAGGAGCTTCAGTTGGTACATCTTTTCCCATCATTTCATAAATTTTTTTGGTCGCCTTCAAAAAAAGCGAAATATAGCCTATTCTTCCAGCAAAAACGAAATAACCGTTATTCTTTGTTTTCTCAATTCCCTCTTCGTAATATTTTTCTTTCAAAGGAGCCTTCAGAACGACAGAAGAATAAAGCATTGAAATGTCTGCATATCCTCCGAATTTCTTTACTTCATCCACAGTGTTTACGTTTATTACAGCTGATTGTGCATTCCCGAAATGAGCAGGAAAAGACGACGAATATAAATCAATTTCATCAATGATATTGGTATTAATTATCGAATGTAATCCTCCAAAGTGATACGGATTATAAATAGGAATATTATCAACAAGATATCCGTTATAATCAGGGCTTGCTCCGCGTATTATCAGCGGACCGAACATTCCATCTGTTCTCATTACGTTGGGAAGAGCAGTCAATGCACTCAATGAATCGCCGAATGCAGCAGGAATCGCCTTTATTTCCTTATTAGACAGTGAATGTCTGGAAATTTTTTGAATATCTCTGTCTCCCTTGATTGTTATTGCACCGCCCTGAACTTTAAGAGGTTTTAGTACAATATTCCTTTCTTCCGGGGCACTAATGACAATCTTTTCCTGATGAATCCGGCTTCCTTCTGCTTTAACAATAATGGTATATGTTCCGGCAGACGGGAAAGTAACATTATATTTTCCGAATTCGTCAGTATATGTCTTGGTCTTAGTTTCCAGAATCATTACAGTTGCCATATCAACCGGTTTCCGGCCAATTGAATCTGTAATTATTCCTTTCAGAAATATTTTTTGCTGAGCGAAAACCGGAAAGCTAATTAGAAACAAACAAATCAAAGCGGCTATCTTTTTCATTACTTTTCCTTTTATATTTAATTCTATTATTTATTGCGAAAACTCGGTCTTTAGCAGATAAATCTTTTCTTTCTGACTATACATGTAATTTTCTTTAAGTCGTCCTGACTTCTAAGAACGGACAATAATATCATGCCAATCTATATGCTATTCTGACATGGAAGGTTTAAAATCGAACTGTCTTATATAAAGATAACCATCTTTATATAAATTTCTAATTCTTGAAATTTTTTCAAAAAACTATAATATTATTTCATTTATTGAGAATTTTGCTTGATACTAAAAGGGTATAGTCTGAGTTTAAATGTTTGCGCTGCTTTTCGGTTTTTTGCCGGATATTCTGATTTATAAGCGCTGATATCCGAAAACTATATCGGATACCTGGAGGATTTATGAGTGTTTCCGTTGTAATTGGCTCCCAATGGGGTGACGAAGGAAAAGCCAAAATGATTGATTATTTTTCCTGCGATGCGGATATCATAGTCCGTTATCAGGGAGGAGCCAATGCCGGGCATACGGTAGTTGTTGACGGTAAAAAATACGTTTTTCATCTTATCCCTTCCGGAATTCTTCATAAGGAAAAAATCTGCGTCATTGGTAACGGAGTTGTTCTTGATCCTGAAGAATTTGTAAGAGAACTTGATAATCTTGAAGCTCACGGAATTGATGCAGAATACCGCATATTTATATCAGACGCGGCTCACTTGATTCTTCCTTATCACAAGGCTCTTGATGCAGGACTCGAAGAATTAAGAAGCAATAAAATAGGAACAACCGGAAGAGGAATAGGCCCGGCATATGCTGATAAATGTTTCCGTACCGGAATCAGAGTCGGTGATATTTTCGACGAAAAAGAACTCGAAGAGAAAATTAAATCAGTTCTTGAAGTAAAAAACCGTGAACTTGAAAAAATGTACGGAAAAGAAGGGTTTTCTGTTGATGAAATGATGGATATTCTTCTCCGCTTTAAACAGAGAGTTCAGAGAATGGTAATTAACACAGCTTATTACCTAAATGAAGAATCTGCAAAAGGTAAAAAGATCATTCTTGAAGGAGCTCAGGGCTTCGGGCTTGATATAGACCACGGAACATATCCTTTTGTTACTTCATCTAATCCGACAATCGGAGGAGCTCTTCTTGGTTCAGGTATAAATTCCTTTCAGATTGAACGTGTTGTCGGAATATGCAAAGCCTATATTACACGTGTAGGAGAAGGACCTTTCCCTACGGAAGAAACCGGAGATATAGGAAATATTCTCCGCGAGAAAGGCGGCGAATACGGAGCAACAACAGGTCGTCCTCGCAGATGCGGTTGGTTTGACGTTGAACTCATGAAACAGGCCAAAAGAGTTTGCGGACTTACTGAATTAGTTCTCGTAAAACTTGACGTTCTCAGCGGTTTTGATACAATTAAGGTTGCTACCGGTTATGAATATTCCGGCCGCAGAATTGACATGTTTCCGTCATTTTTGCTGAATAAAATTAAACCGATATATACTGAAGTTGAAGGCTGGAAAGAAGATATTTCTCAATGCAGAAATTATAATGACCTTCCCGAAAAAGCCAGAAGATACATCGACTTTTTGGAAGAATCCGTAGGCATAAAAATCTCCATGATTTCAGTAGGTCCGGATAGAGAAAATACAATAAAAAGATAAAATAAACCCCGCGAAAGCGGGGATTTTTATATTGTTATTTCAACCTTATTTCCTTCAGGATCTAAAACCGCACACTCATAGTATCCATCTCCAGTCGTGCGGGGTTTGCTCGCTATTGTAAAACCTTCTTTTTCTAAAGTAAGTGCAAGTTCTTCTACTTTTTCTTTACTCCCAACTGAAATAGCAAAATGGGAAAATCCAAGTATTTCATTTAATGCGGATTCCTTTACATCATCTCTATTCATAATTTCGATTCTTGCAGATTCACCCTGAAAACTGAGAAAATATGATCTAAAGCCTGTATTTTTATTATGATACATTTCATTTGAAGTCATGCCGAAATAAGACACGTAGAAATTCTTAAGTTTCTCGATATCCTTTGCCCAAACGGCAACATGTTCTATTTTCATTTGATTTCCTTAGGCGAATGCGTCAAATAAAGCGCCCGGAACAGCAGATGCAGCACGGATTCCGGCTTTGTCAGTATAAATTGACATCTTCGGATTATTCTGAGACTTCATTATCTCAGACTCTTCTTCCGCGGAAGCTTTATAGATTTCCCGTGACGATTGACGGTAGTTTTCAACAGCACGGACTCGATCAACTTGATTCGAAGGATAATTAGGCCATAGAACAAGCTTGTTGTTCTGCCCTAAAGATATGTTTGAAATTCCTGATGAAATATCCATAACATATGTTCGGTCGAACTAATGAATAACTCAAGCATTTTTTTATGGACAATTATATCTTTTAATAAAGATTAAATTCATTTCAAGGAAAACATGTTTTCAAAATCATTATTCTTACTTCGCGGACTTCCAGGTGCCGGAAAATCGGCAATAGCAGAAATTCTATCTGAAAAAGGGAAATATCCTTTTTTTTCTATAGATGATTATTTTACTGATCAATCAACAGGAGAATATTCTTTCGACTACAAAACAAATCACCTTGCATATAAACATTGCGAGAACATGACGCGAGAAGCTCTTTCTTCCGGTTGTGATAAAGTTTTTATTCACAACACTTTTACGGCAGAATGGGAAATGGAACCATATTTTAAAATGGCTTCAGAAATGTCATATAATGTATTCGTTTTAACAGTTGAAAACCGTCACGGAGGAAAAAACATTCACGACATTTCCTCCGATCAGATTCAGAAAATGGCAGAAAAGTACAAGGTAAAGCTTTTCTGATTTTTCTTATTGTAGGACTATTTTTTCAAACTTCTTCCTGCAAGAAAGGCTTTTATATTCATCTCAACAAATTTTTCTTTAACGCATACTTTTACAGATTCAAGCCATTCTTTCTCACTGAACTCAAGATAATTAGAAAGAATTCCAAGCATCACAATATTAAGCGCTTTCTGACTTCCTATTTCTTTAAGAACAGATTCTGTCTCTGCGATTAAAAGATTTTTAACATTTGCATTCAGATAATCTTTAATATCTTGAGGATACTCCAGAACTCCCTGCTGAACAGGAACCGGATCAATCTTAAAGTCATTAACAATCATTGTTCCTTCATCAGAAAGAAATTCAATTTTTCTGAGAGACTCTAAAAGTTCAAGACTCACAACATAGTCTGCTTTACCATTTGCTATAAGCGGAGAATATATTTTTGTACCAAAGCGGACACAGCATTCGACGCTTCCGCCGCGCTGAGCCATTCCGTGAACTTCAGATTCCTTTACATCATAACCCGCACGGAGAGCAGTTTCCATGAGAACTTTACTGGCAAGGATTACTCCCTGTCCGCCTACTCCGCAAAAAATTATATTTTTTTCCATAAACCGATTCCTCACTTTTTAAGTATGCATTTGCGTTTTACGATGATGACCGAAGGCTCTTCGGCTGCAGTTTCTTCAGCAAGAACTCTTTCAAGATTTTCCTTTTCTATAGGATCAACGGTAACAACTCTTTTTACTCCGCATGCAAGACATAGTGCTTCAAAATTCAATTCAGGAGAAGGATCTCCGAGAAGAGTCTTTCCTGTCGAAGGATTTTCCTGATGTCCTGTCATTCCGGTAGTACGGTTATCAAGAATGATAACTGTTCCTGTTCCGCCGTTATAAACGATATCTATCAAACCGGTAATTCCCGAATGAATGAAAGTCGAATCTCCGATAACAGCGACACTTTTCCTTGCAAGAGCATTTCCCCATGCTTTTTCAAAACCGAGATGCATGCTCACGCTTGCTCCCATACATCCCTGACTATGCATCGCATTGTAAGGAGGAAGAACTCCCAGAGTATAACATCCTATGTCTCCGTTTACAATCAGGTTGAGCTTTTTGATGGCGTTAAAAACCAGAGCATGCGGGCATCCCTTGCAAAGTGACGGCGGACGGTTTGGAATTGTTCCGGCATAAGGATTAATGCTGTTAGAATGCTTTTTTCCGTTAAGAGCAGAATCTACAATATCTGAATTCAGTTCACCGCAAAGAGGAATTATTTCCTTGCCGATCACTTTAATTCCGAGAGCTTTTATATAATCTTCGATAAACGGATCAAGTTCTTCAACCACAAAAAGCTCGTCATTCATCGATGCAAACTCTTTAATCATCTTGTCTGGAAGAGGCCACATCATTCCAATTTTCAGAATATTATCATCCGGACAGGTTTCTTTTACGTATTCATATGAAATACCGGCCGTAATAATTCCGCGTTTTGTTTTTCCTTTTTCTATCCGGTTAATTCCAGATGTATATGAATATTCCCTCATCTTTTCAAGCTGTTCTTCAACAAATTTATGTCTTGGCCTGGCATGAGCAGGGATCATTACATATTTCTGCGGATTGATCGGAAACTCTTTCAACTCTGATTCCTTCCTTTCTCCGATATCAACAACTCCCTGAGAATGTGAAATTCTTGTAGTTGTTCTTACAATGACCGGACGGTCAAACTGTTCAGAAAGATCAAATGCGAGTTTAGTGAATGAATAAGCTTCATGAGGATCACTAGGTTCGAGCATCGGAAGTTTTGCAGCTCTGGCATAGTGACGGTTATCCTGCTCATTCTGCGAACTCCATGCGCCCGGATCATCAGCATTAATTATAACAAATCCGGATGTTACGCCTGTATAAGAAAAAGTAAACATCGGATCAGCCGCAACATTCAGCCCTACATGCTTCATAGTTGTCATCGAACGCGCACCGGCTATAGCCGCACCGGCAGCAACTTCAAAGGCAACTTTTTCATTGCATGACCACTGGCTTTTTACTTCCGGATAGCTATGCGCCATCGCCTCAAGAATCTCTGTTGAAGGTGTTCCCGGATATCCGGCGGCTACTCTGCATCCTGCTTCATATGCTCCGCGCGCGATAGCTTCATTTCCTAAAAGGACTTTTTTCATTATTCCTGATCTCCAATAATATCAATTTTTTTCATTATGTTGAATCCTTCCTTAATTAGAAGATTTTTTGCCGCCTCAATATCCTCAAAGCGGAAAATCATCGTTGCTTCATCTCCTTTTTTCTGTGTGAAAGCATACATGTATTCAATGTTAAGTTTATTCTCTGCGAAACACTTGATCAGCCTGAGAAGTCCTCCCGGCTTATCATCGATACCGACTCCGAGAACTTCATTTACAGATGAAGTAACATTTTCTTTTCTTAATATATCATGTGCAGTATTTGGTTTATCCACAATCATTCTAAGAATTCCGAAATCATTAATCTCGGCGATAGTAAGAGTTAAAATGTTAATATGACCCGAGTTCAGAACTTCAAGCACATGCTGAAGACGTCCCGGTTTGTTTTCAATAAATACAGATATCTGCTGAATATTCATTTTTACCTCACTTTTTTCTTTTATCAATTACACGGACAGCCTTGCCGACACTTCGCTCAATAGAAGAAGGTTCAACAAGAGTAATCTTTGCCGATATGTTAAGATGAGTTTTTATCTTTGAAGCTATTTTAGAAGAAAGCTCGCTCATAACTTTCATTTCATCTGAAAAGATGCTTTCATTCACTTCGACTTTAACTTCGATATCATCAAGAGTTCCCTTTCTATCGACAATAATCTGATAATGAGGCTCAACTCCTTCAACAGCAACAAGAACAGATTCGATCTGTGAAGGAAAAACGTTCACACCTCGGATGATAAGCATGTCATCTGATCTTCCTGTAATTTTTTCCATTTTAGTAAAAACTCTGCCGCATGAACAATTATCGCGGTAAAGACGTGTAATGTCACGTGAGCGGTATCTTATTACAGGACATGCTTCTTTTGTTAGTGAAGTATAAACAATTTCTCCCTGTGATCCTTCAGGAAGAATTTCTCCCGTTTCAGGATTAATAATTTCAACATAAAAATGGTCTTCGAAAACATGCATTCCCTGTTTTGCTTCACATTCACATGAAACACCCGGCCCGATAACTTCACTCAAACCGTAGATGTCATAAGCGTCAATATCAAGGCGTGATTCAATTTCAGTACGCATTTCGTTAGTCCATGGTTCAGCACCGAAAATTCCCTTGCGGAGTTTTAATTTTTTAAAATCAAGTTCTGGAGCATTTTTTGCCGCAAAATCTGCAATATTTAATGCATACGAAGGTGTACAAGCAAGAACTGTCGAACCGAAATCTTTCATAAGCATCAGCTGTTTTTCAGTATTTCCGCCGGATATCGGAATCGTTGCAGCACCTAGCTTTTCAGCACCGTAATGAAGCCCCAATCCTCCCGTAAAGAGACCGTAACCGTAAGCCACCTGAATAATATCCTCTTCAGTCGCTCCAATTCCGGAAAGACTTCTCGCACAAACCTCAGCCCAGACTTCGACGTCATTTTTAGTATATCCGACAACTGTCGCGTTTCCTGTTGTTCCTGAAGAAGAATGAAGGCGTACTACTTTGTTCATCGGAACAGCAAATAAGCCGTACGGATAAGATTCCCTCATTTCCTGCTTATAAAGAAAAGGAACCCTTCTCATGTCATCAAAAGAAGAGAATGAATCAGGATTAAATCCGGCATCGTCAAATTTCTTTTTATAAACAGCATTATTTCTGTAGGCATGTTTCAGCGACCATTTAAGGCGTTCCAGCTGAAGATCTTTAAGTTTTTCGAGTGAAATTTTTTCTTTTTCAGGATAAAGCATAAAAACTCCCGGGATAATTAACTTGTTTTAAGTTTAATGGAATTTAACCGTTAAAAATCCGCAAATCTTTTTTTCTTTTATAACTACATCATATTAACTCTTATTTAGCTATTAATCTTGAAATCTTTACATATACGAAATCAAAACAACAATTCATTTCTCGACGTTTAACATATAAATTGTCAAATTGTATTAAAATTCTCATTATCAATTATTATAGAGGATGTATTATGAAAAAGCTTTGGAATCTCGGAAGAGTCAAACAGATAATCGAAGAAGCCCTTGGACTTGAAGTAACACACGCGTATGAAGATGTTGCTTTCGTAGAACATTCTGCATTTATAATTATGTTTGATCATGACGATATGAATAAATTCAAATGCTATTTTAGCACAGACTGCTCAGAAAAAGACCGAAAATCTCTCTTTGCTAAAATAGATGCCGCTTCACCCCGCAACAAAATGACTGCCGTAAATGCCGGAACTTTTTCAATGGAACAGCTGGAGAACGAAGAAATTAAACTTCATTTCAATGATGAAAACTGATCTTACAAAAATCCCGGCATTCTATTAAAATACGGATATTTATTGAAACGCAAATTTCTGCAATTTAACAGATATTATATTAAATTGCAGAATTATCTATTTCTTCAACTTAACTGATTTGAATATTCTTTCAAAATATTTTTGGTTTGCATCATATGTTTCCTGATATACAGAAAAGTTAATAAATGTTATATTATTTCCTTTTCTTATCGTTCTGGTATGCATAAATGTTTTATACTTGGTTACAGGATCGACTACCGTGAATTCTGTTTCTACATCATTCTTATCATTCTCAATTATTTTAACACTTGATGGAATTACCCACGGATTAAAAAAAACAAAAGAATTAGCCAATTCGACTGCTGAAAGTTTTACCATCTTTTCATTTATCTTTTTTAAATCATAAACCTCTATTCCTATCTGGGCATCTCTCATACTTTTATTTGCCAGCCAAAATCCGTCATAAAGAATATCCGGATATGTTCCGCTTTTGATGAACTTCCAATTCTCATCAAGTGTTATCTTAGCCTCGTTAAGATCCATCTCTTTTGCTTTCTTAACGGGCACAATAAAATTCGCATTATTATTTTTCTCAATCTCAAATGATTCAAATTCAAAAAAAGTTTTATCACTTGAATCCCTCATTCTGCCGATTAAAACTGCCTGATAAATATTATCTTTGCCGTTTTTCATACTTGTAGACAAGAGATTGAAAAATGGAACTGTTTTAGAAAATGAATGCACCAATGTATAACCGAATTCTTTCCACTCATCATTAAAAGATGATATCTGATAACCGATTTTCTCTTTATTTCTTCTTTTCTGTTCGGCTATATTAAGAATATCTACAAGAATGTATTGTATGTTTTTTTCAAAATTTCCTTCTAGCACCCTTTCCGGGGATATTTCTAATTTGTCTTTATTCTCTGTAATTTTTAAAGTAATAAGACATGCTTCCTTTGTTTTAAGATCTATGGAACGGCAGACAATTGTATTATCAAAAAATTTTAAAAGACCGGTCAGCCTCATATTGTCTTTTCTTGTATCAAGATAATAAACATATTGCCCGGCTTCTGTTTCGGGAAAAGAATAATCTTTATTTTGTGCAAAAACATTTGAAATCAATAATATCTGTACCAAAAATATAACTACTTTCTTATACATATGTTCTCCATTATCTTTCTTAGAAGAAATATATCGATTATTGTTACAAATAATCAAGAGATTAAATGATTCTACACTATCAGGCATTAATTATATATTTCTTTTGTCTTTTTAGTATAATGGCAGCATATTTTTTAATTATTAGACCTTTATTTTAATATCTATTGCTCTTGTAATTGATTAATAAATATTATTTTTCATATTAACATTTCTCTTTATTTAAAGAATTCGTAACCTTTCAATACTCATCACTTCATCAAACTCAAAGGAAATTTATTGACATATACAGCCCTCCATTAAGAGTTACCCTGTTATTGGTCTATCTTGGAATTACAAAATATATAAGGAGTTGTGCTAATGGAGTACTCACACGAAGTCGAAAGAATGACCTGTGTTGCCAAAGGCCCTAATCACGGTCCGGCTCCCATCCCTCAGGAAGGAAAATGGGATCAGGTTAAGGAAATTAAAGACATTTCCGGTCTTACACACGGCGTAGGCTGGTGTGCCCCTCAGCAGGGTGCATGCAAACTTACTCTTAACGTTAAAAACGGAATCATCGAGGAAGCTCTCGTTGAAACTCTCGGATGTTCGGGAATGACGCATTCTGCTGCAATGGCTGCAGAAATTCTCACCGGAAAAACAATCCTCGAAGCTATGAACACTGACCTTGTCTGTGACGCTATCAACACTGCGATGAGAGAGCTTTTTCTTCAGATTATTTACGGAAGAACTCAGACTGCTTTCAGTGAAGGCGGACTTCCAATCGGTGCAGGACTTGAGGATCTCGGTAAAGGTCTTAGAAGCCAGGTCGGAACTATTTTCAGCACAAAAGCAAAAGGTCCCCGTTACCTCGAAATGGCTGAAGGATACATTACAAAAATCGCTCTTGATGAGAAAGGTGAATCAATCGGTTACGAATTTGTTCATCTCGGCAAAATGATGGAAGCGATCAAAAAAGGAACTGACGCAAACGAGGCGCTCAAAAAAGCAACTTCCACTTACGGAAGATTCGCAGACGCCAAAAAATATATCGATCCGCGTGAAGAGTAAGGAGGAATAAATGGCTGCATTATTTGAAAGCTATGACAGAAGAATAAAACAGATCGAAGCGGCTCTCGGTAAAAACGGAATCAAGTCGCTCGAAGAAGCTAAGTCAATATGTGATGCAAAAGGCATCGATGTACCTGCAATAGTTAAAGGCGTTCAGCCTATCGCGTTTGAAAATGCTGTATGGGCATATATCACGGGCGCGGCTATAGCGATAAAAAAAGGAATCACTGATGCTGCTACAGCAGCAGAAACTATCGGAGAAGGACTTCAGTCTTTCTGTATCCCTGGTTCTGTTGCAGATGACAGAAAAGTCGGTATCGGACATGGAAATCTCGCTGCGATGCTTCTTAGAGAAGAAACTAAATGTTTCGCTTTCCTTGCCGGCCATGAGTCTTTTGCCGCTGCTGAAGGTGCAATAGGTCTTGCAAGATCTGCTAACAGAGTAAGAAAAACTCCTTTAAAAGTTATTCTTAACGGTCTTGGAAAAGACGCTGCTTTTATCATTTCCAGAATCAACGGTTTCACTTATGTTCAGACTAAATTCGATTACTACACAGGTAAACTTGATATAGTAAAAGAAACTGCTTATTCAAACGGAGAAAGAGCCGCAGTAAGATGCTACGGTGCTGACGACGTTCGTGAAGGCGTAGCTATCATGCACAAAGAAGGTGTTGACGTTTCCATCACAGGAAATTCAACAAATCCTACAAGATTCCAGCATCCGGTTGCAGGAACTTATAAAAAGGAATGTGTTGAACAGGGCAAGAAATACTTTTCAGTTGCTTCTGGCGGCGGAACAGGAAGAACTCTTCACCCTGATAACATGGCAGCAGGTCCTGCTTCTTACGGTATGACTGATACTATGGGACGTATGCATTCAGACGCGCAGTTTGCGGGATCTTCATCGGTTCCGGCTCACGTTGAAATGATGGGTCTTATCGGTATGGGAAATAACCCGATGGTAGGGGCTACGGTTGCGGTTGCGGTTGCAATCAGCCAGGCTAAGTAAGATTATTTTCTGATTACCATCAAAGCCGGCTCAATTGAGTCGGCTTTTTTTATAAATTCTTGTTCTTATTCACTTCACTTAATTTTCATATTTCTTTCACTATCATGATCAAATTTAACTCCATCCGGTACTAAACCGTAAAATGGAGGTTAAATGAAAAATCAATTTTTAAAAGCGCTTATGATTTTCGGAATGATTTTAGGTCTTCTGATTCCTGTTCAAATGGTAAAATCATTAGTTAATGAGAGAAAGGAACGGCAGCAGGAAGTTTATACTGAAGCCGGAAAAACATGGGGAGGAAATTTTATTTTCGGCGGGGTTTACGCTTCTTCCGGTAACAAAAAAGTATTTCCGAAATTTGTTAATATCAACACTGAACTCAAATCAGAAATAAGGAAAAAAAATATTTTTAAAATACCGTGTTTCACATCAATATTAGTTGTTGATGCAGATTTTGATGATTCAAAAAATTTAACAAATTTTATCCTAGGCATGAATTTTTCTCAAAACGGCAATATTGAAATAGATTCTTTAAAAATTAATGATGAATCTATAATTATTTCCGATAGAAACATTCAGGTTTCGGAATCCGTCTGGAATAATGATATTATCAATATCAAATCTAAAAATCCTCTTAAGAAATGTTCGATACGTTTAAAAATAAGAGGCTCTGAAAGATTGTATTTCAAAGAAGGAGAAGCTTCTTCAAAAATTACAATGACTTCTGATTGGCCGGACCCAAATTTTACAGGAATGCTGCCCACAGAAAGAAATATCAACAGCAAAGGTTTCTCTGCTGAATGGAACACCTCATCTAAGAACTCGTCAAATGACAGAGGAAAAGTATCTGATGATGTATTCGGTGTTTCTCTATATGTTTCTCAAAACATTTACCAACAGACAGACAGAATAATAAAATATGCTCTCCTTTTTATCTTTCTGACTTTTGCAGTATTTTTTATTTTTGAGAATTTATCAAATCTCAAAATACATCCTTTTCAGTATCTGCTTGTCGGAGGAGCTTTAACAATATTTTATCTGCTTCTTCTTTCACTAAGCGAACATTTGTCATTTGTAATCTCATATTTCATAGCTTCCTTTTCAACAATATCTCTCATTTCTCTTTACTGCCGATCAGTACTTGGTGAAAAGAAAAGAGCATTGATTATATGCGCCTTTCTATCGGTTCTATACACTTTCCTTTTCATTCTTATTCAAATGCAGGAATATTCTCTACTTCTCGGCTCATTCGGATTATTCTTTCTATTAGCAGCAACAATGTATCTCACTAGAAAGATTAATTGGCAGGAAAAATAAAAAAACTTAGAGGCAATTTGTAAAAAAATTGCCTCTAAAAAACTTATTGCTTTTTTTAATCACAGTGCTGTTATTCTCATGTTTTAAAGAGGTATTATATGAAACTCAGCACCGAATCCAAAGTCGGAATGATGGTAACGCTAAGCTTCACGGTGCTTATCGCCGTTATCGCTCTGCTTGCCAGAGTCAGCATAAACAGAAACGGCTATAATCTTCGTATATACTATACTTTTCTAAGCGATCTCAGAGTATCTGCTCCGGTAAAAATAGGAGGCGGAATTAAAATCGGCGAAGTCCAGGAAATAAAACAATCAGCAGAAAAAACCGAAGTAATTCTATGGATCAATAATGAATACAAACTGCCCCGCTCTTCAACCTTTGCAATTTATACAACAGGTCTTATCGGAGAAAAATACGTTAATGTGATAATTCCGCCTTTACGAGATAATGATATTTTTCTTGAAGACGGTGATATGAAATACGGAATGGAACCGGCTTCTTTTGACAGAATGATGCAGGTTTTTCAAGGTTTCATGCAAGATAAGGACGGAGGACAGGTACTTGCGGATATTTTTCAGAATTCCAGCATGTTTGTTCAGAATCTAAATAACATGACACAGGAAAACAGAGCTGACATCCGTTCGACTGTTTCAACTGCTAAAGCAACAATGACGGATCTCAATGTACAGACTAAAATATTTATGAGCCAAATGAATACCCTTACAAAAAACCTTTCAGACATTTCACAAACGAATAAAGAAGATATTACCATAACACTTAGAAATCTTTCAGAATCAACAGACAGCCTGAATAAGATTCTTTACCGTCTAGAAAACGGACGTGGTACTCTCGGGAAATTAATGACAGATGAAGAGATATATAACAATCTCCGTGATGCTTCTATCTACGCAAAAGATTTTACTTATATACTTTCAAAAAACCCTTCTCTGCTTATGTGGAAGGAACAGAAGTAATGGCAAAAAAAGATCATTTTTTCCTTTGTTCTAACTGCGGAGAGAAATCGCCAAAATGGCTTGGAAAGTGCCCTTCATGCGGTGACTGGAATTCTTTTGTTGAAGAGAATGAAAGCACTAAAGAAAAGAAAATCCGTCAGCACACACATCTTCTTTCTCTATCTGAAATCGGTTTAAAAGATTCTCCGCGTTTTGCAACCGGAATATCTGAATTTGATGCTGTCTGCGGAGGCGGAATTGTAAAAGGTTCAGTCATTTTGATTGGAGGAGAACCCGGAATTGGAAAATCGACTTTATCTCTCCAGATAGCCTCATCCTTAAAAACTCTATATATTTCCGGCGAAGAATCACCTGAACAGATAAAGCAAAGAGCAGACCGATTGAAGCTGAATACCTCTAAAATTTTTATTTCTACAGAAAGATCCGTTGAAGCAATTGAACATATCCTAACTTCACAGAAATTTGAAACTGTTATTATTGATTCTATTCAAACGGTTTTCACTGAAAATAATCCGTCGGCTCCCGGATCTGTATCTCAGATAAGAGAATCTGCCGCAAGTCTAACAGAGTCCGCAAAAAAAACAAATATTCCTTTCATAATTGTAGGTCATATTACAAAAGAAGGAACTATTGCCGGACCAAAAATTCTCGAACATATCGTAGATACAGTTCTTTATTTTGAAGGTGATTTTACTAAGGAATACCGTCTCCTTAAATCATTCAAAAACCGCTTTGGTTCAGTAAATGAAATAGGAATTTTTAAAATGACTCCCGGAGGACTTTTTCCGGTTGAAGACAGAAATTCAATCTTTTTAAATCCTAATCACCTGTCTTCACCTGGATCATCAGTTTCTGCCGCTTTAGAAGGAAGCCGTATTATCCTTTTTGAAGTTCAGTCTCTTGTAACTCCGACAAACTTTTCAAACCCGAAAAGAATGGCAGACGGATTCGATCAGAACAGACTTTCAATAATATCTGCAGTTCTTGAAAAATATCTCAAAATTCCCATGTCCTCATCTGATATTTTTATAAATCTTGCTGGAGGTTTTTCCGTAGGAGAAACAGCTTCTGATACAGCTATTGCCGTTTCAATAATTTCGAGTTATCTTAATAAGTCAGTCGATAAAAAAACCGGATTTGTGGGAGAAATTTCTCTTTCAGGGGAAATCCGTCCGGTTTCTCATATTGAAAGAAGGATTTCTGAACTTTATAAAAACGGATTCAGCAGAGTTTCGGTTCCTTTTGCACAGAAGGATGATATCGATGCTAAAGGCGGATTGCAGATATTACCGGCTGTAAGCGTAAAAGATCTGGTTTCTTTTACCGAAAAAAACAGTTGATAATATAGCGTCTTTTCGCCGATTAGTAAACGGGGTATTATTGTGAGAGCAAAAATAAGACAGGTCAAAAATTCCGCAAAACAGAAATGTTCAGAAAGATATTTTATGTTTTCAAGAAAGCTCATAAAAAAATGGGACGCTTTTTTACGAAAAGGTCACGAAAAAATGACCATTATGTTCATACCCCACAATGAGAAAAAAATCTTCAATTTTCAGATTTCAAAATTTATCATTTCTTTTTTTATAATATTGTTCTTCATCGTTGTCAGTGCTTCTCTCATGGCTTTTATAAAACATAATCAGATAAAAGATGAAGAAAAAGAATCTATTAAAAAGTATAATAATGTCAGAGCCCAACTGCATAAATTTCAGGAACTTTCATCAGAAATAGAATCCCTTATGGAAGATATTAAACCGCAGGTAGAAAAAATATATACTCTTTCAACAGGGACAGATGATCCAGAATCTATATGGCTTTCCCTTCCGGTTGATCCCGAAGATCAGACTTCAGTTAAAAATCAGCACATCCCTTCACAAATTGAAGATCTAAAAGAAATACGGAAAAACCTTTCAAACGCAGCAAACACAATGAAAACTGTTAAAGTTTTTCTCGACGAAAGAAGAAAAGTCGCAAACGGTACTCCTTCGATGTTTCCAAATAATGGTCATATTACTTCTCTTTTCGGATGGAGAAGATCTCCTTTCGGCTTCGGAAGAGATTTTCACTACGGAATAGATATCGCTGCTGATCACGGAACACCGATTAAAGCTACTGCAAAAGGAATTGTTGTTTTTGCAGGCTGGTCAGGCGGATACGGAAATATGATCAGAGTAAAACACGATTACGGATATGAAACAATTTACGCCCACTGTTCTCGATTAAATGTATCAAAAGATCAAATAGTGGAACGCGGAGATGTAGTCGGTTTTGTCGGTCAGACGGGATCATCAACAGGAAATCACTGCCATTATGAAATCAGAATGAGCAACACGGCCGTTAATCCTTATCCTTATATGAGCCCGGTCTGGTAATTCTATTTTGATATAAGCATACGAATGCCGATTGAAATAAGAAATACCGCAAATATTTTCTTTAAGACCGAGGCATCAGCAATAAGAGCAATTTTTGCACCGAAAAATCCGCCTAAGACAAATGACACGGCAATAATTACTGCCGATGTTATGTTTACATTCCCTTGTTTATAATATTCAGCTGCCGCTAGTAGTCCTATCGGAAGAACCATTGCTGCAAGAGTTGTTCCCTGCGCCAAATGCTGTGAATATCCCATAAAAAAAACAAGAGCCGGAATCATAATGATTCCTCCGCCTATTCCAAGCAAACCGCTGAAAACACCGGCTGTCAGTCCGATTGCCGCCGCAATAAACATTATATTTCCTCCAACTTCTGCTTGATATAATTATACTTCAATAGTAGAATGACTATTCAATAAACTTATGATCAATCTATTAAATACAGATATCAACTCTGTCAAAAACAAATTATACACACTCCCTTTTGATTATTCAGAGATTCGTCTTGTTGATCAAAAGTCGAACTATATATCCATTTCCGGAAAACAGACAGAATCTGCTGCAAGCGGTGGTTCTTCCGGCGGAATAATCAGAGTTCTGAAAAACGGAAACTGGATCGTAACTTCTTTTAATGATTTTAGCAAAATTGATTATTATCTGTCGAAACTGACTGAAAAAGCTAAATCGATTAAACAAAAAGGAAATTCTTTCATACACAAAAGCTCTCCAGCAATAATTAATAAAACAACTTCATCCGCGATTACTCTGGATTCAGTTTCTTTTGATGACAAATTTCTATTGGCAGAAAAGTACAATAACATTCTTTTTAATCATGATAAAATTCAGACTTCACGCTCCATCTATAAAGATTCACTTTCCACATACTGCTACCTAAATTCAGAAGGCAGTGAAATTATTTATAACAAATCTTTCTGCGGAGTTTCTCTATCTGCAACGGCAAAAGACGGAAACGAAATTCAGCCTTATCACAATTCATTTGCAAGATACGGCGGGTTTGAAATAGCTCAAGGACACGAGCAAACTGCAGAATCAATTGTCAAAACCGCAATAGAAATGCTTACTGCCGAAAATGCAGACGGCGGAAAATATGATATCATCTGCGATCAGAAGCTTTCGGGAGTTTTTATTCATGAAGCATTCGGTCATCTTTCTGAAGCAGACGCAATTTATGAAGATGAAAGAATGAAAAAAATTATGACAATCGGCAGTCAATTCGGAAAAGCAACTCTGAACGTCATTGATGACGGAACTCTTGAAGATTATGCCGGATATATCCCGTGCGACGATGAAGGTATAATGTCTGCAAAAAATTATTTGATTAAGGACGGCCTACTTTCGGGCAGACTTCATTCCAGAGAAACAGCACATAAAATGAATGAAAATCCTACCGGAAACGCACGTGCAATTTCAACTTACTTTGCTCCGATAGTTAGAATGACTAACACCTATATTGATAATGGGAAGTATTCTAAAGACGATTTATTCAATTCTCTTGATGACGGAATTTACGCGATAGATTATCACGGTGGAATGACTAACCTTGAGCTTTTTACTTTTTCTCCGGCATACGGTTATCTGATAAAAAAAGGCAAACCTGTAAAAATGCTGAAAAATATTATGCTTTCGGGTAATGTTTTTGATACATTGAAAAATATTGATATGATTGCCAATGATAAAATGCATTTTGGAGGACTCGGCGGCTGCGGAAAAGCCGGTCAATCGCCTTTACCTGTTTCTCTCGGAGGACCTCATATTTTAGTAAAAGATGTTTTAATCGGAGGGAAGCAATGATTTCCGCTGAAAAATATCTTAAAGCAAATACTGAATGGTATGAATTCTATTTTGAAGAATCCGAATCTTTTCCGATAAGCTTTGCAAATAACCGCTTCTATTCCATGTCAGAAAAATTTTCGTCCGGCTGCGGAATAAGAGTTTCCGTCAACGGAAGAATCGGTTTTTCTTTTTCAAACAATAAAGACAAACTTCTTGAAACAGCTCAAACGGCAGTATCTCTTTCAAAGTTCAGCGAAATTCAGCAAATCACTTTACCTGAAATTACTCACAATATAATCGAACCGATAACCTATGTGAAAAATGATATTTCTACTGATTTAGAAATATCTTCAGCAGAGAATACTATTTCTTTAATCACGTCTGAATTTAATGACGCTCTTTCTGATGTCAGAATCAATTCTGGAAAAGGATCAAGGCGAATCATTAATTCAAAAGGGCTTGATTACTCTTCAAAGTATTCCTTTTATTCTGCAAGCATCAGCACGGAAAGAATTCTTGATGACAAAAGCAGGATCTCAGTCTGGGATTCTGTTTCTTCTATCAAAAAAGAAAATTACGGTCACCTATGTTCAGAAATCGTAAAAATTCACATATTATCTCAAACCAGCACAAAAGTAAATCCGGGAAAAGTTCCTGTTATTTTTACACCCCATGCTTTTTCTTCTCTTATATCAATTTTATTAAACCAGCTATCAGGCGGAAGTCACTATAAAAAGATTTCTCCTTTTACCGGTAAAATCGGAGAAAAATTATTTTCAGATAATCTTACAATAACAGATAATCCTCTTCTGGATAATTCATATCATAGTTTCGCTCTTGATGATGAAGGAGTTACCGCAAGACAAAAAGATATTATTTCTTCAGGTGTTATCAAAGAGATTATCACCGATTTGAAATATTCTTCTCTACTCGGAATCAAACCAAGCGGAAATTCATCGAGAAGTTATTCTTCACTTCCGTCACCTTCATTTTCTAATGTAATAATTAAACCCGGAACATTAAGTCTTTCTGATTTAATGAAAACAGCAAAAAACGGAATCTTAGTTGATCAGATGATCGGTCTTGGACAATCCAATACTATTACAGGAGATTTTTCATGCAATTTAAGTCTGGCTTTTTCTTTTAATGAAAATGAAATTCAGGGCAGAATTAAAGACTGTATGATTTCAGGGAATCTTTACCAGCTTCTCAACAGTGAAATTATTTTTTCAAGTGAAACGAAACAAACAGGAAATTTCAATTGCCCGTATGTGCTTTTCTCATCTGTAGATTTATCAGCCTGATTTATCTTCCGTCTGATTCAATAAAAAAATCTGTTATATGATATACAGATCTCTCTTTAGTTGCAGTGAATAGCCATTCTTTTCTTATTTCTTTCGGAGTACCTTCATAAAGAACAAGATAAACCTTTACTCTTGAAACAGGGTGACCAAAAGCACCGTAATTTTGAATCTGAATAGAATAAATTCCCGGCAAAGCCTTTACCATAGTGAAAGTCTGCGGAGCATAATTTGAATCATCATAAACAAGATTTCCGCCGTTTTTTGTTACAGTAGAATTCCAATAGCATTTTTCTCCGGTAGGATCTATAACCCATAAATCAACGAATGAAGGAGTATCCCAGGTAAGAAGAACTTTTATATCTTTTGAGGGAACTTTTGCAAAAAATGAAACTCTTTCCTTTTGTCCATTTGCGTGAATTTCAACAAGATTATTGCCCGGCGATGCTACAGCTTTAATTGAAAAAATTCCGTTTACAACAGGAATGGTCTGAGGCAATCCGTTCAGAACAAGAATTGCTGATTTTCCGGAATATCCTGAAATAGTTCCTTTTATCAAATATACCTGATCTGACATGTATCCGGCTTTCGGAGTTTCAATTATTATTGAAGAAGCTTTAAGCTCCATTATTGAAAAAAGCAATAACGGAATAATAATAAAATATTTTTTCATAATCATTTTATTCTAGTCTTAATAAATAAATTCAACAAAAAAAGCAGGCTACTTTTCAAATAACCTGCTTTTACATTATTAATTTATAAACAGCTTAATATTTTTTATCAGCGTATCCAACCCAGCCTTCAGCTTCTACAAGAGCTTTGCTGAATCCGTCGATCTCAAAACTGATTTTTTCAGATGCTCCGCCTGAAGTTATGATAAAACTTCCTGAGTTTACATCGATATCAATTTCTGTTTCTTTTCCGGAATATTTTCCGAAAAGATATTCTATCTTGTCTTTCGGAAGTTCAATCGCAAGCATTCCGCAATTATACATATTCTGTCTGAATATTCGGGCGAAATTCTCAGCAATTACAGCATTAATTCCGTTAACTTCCAATGCCCACGGAGCATGTTCACGGGAAGAACCGCATCCAAAATTAGCTCGTGTAATTATAGCTGCCTTTCCGGAAAGATCCGTCTTTGGATTGAAAGTATCAAGCTTAAGATCTTCCAACGTAAAAGGTTTCAACGCTTCCTTTGTAATTTCAGTAAGATATTTCGCCGGAATAATTTCATCCGTATTGATATCAGATCTGTTTAAAAATAAAACTTTACCTTTAAAATTTTTCATTTTGATCTCCTTATTTCCCGGCAAAAAGTTTAGAGTTGGTTATATGCCCTGCAATTGCCGTTGCTGCCGCCGAAGCCGGACTCATAAGATGAACAGTTCCGCCTTTTCCCATACGGCCGTAGAAATTTCTGTTAGTAGTTGAAGCGCAAACTTCACCTTCAGCAAGAACACCGTTACTCATACCAAGACATGCTCCGCAAGTAGGATTGGTAACAACAAAACCTGCATCATGAAAAACAGAAAGAATTCCTTCATCCATTGCCTGTTTAAAAATCTTTGGCGTCGCAGGCGATACGATTCCTCTAACATTCGGAGAAATTGTATTTCCTTTCAATATATCAGCTGCAATACGAAGATCTTCGATTCTTCCGTTTGTACATGAACCGATGTAAATCTGATCAACTTTTGTTCCTTCCATCTCCTTAACGGTTTTTACCTGATCAGGCTTATTTCCGAAAGTCGCCATCGGCTCAAGCTTGGAAAGATCATATTCAATAACCTTTTCAAACTTAGCGTCTGAATCGCTTTTCCATTTGGAATATTCTGCAAGAGCATCTTCTTTGGATTTGAAATCTTTCTGAATGAACGGCCAAAGATACTCAACAGTTTTCATATCAGGATAACAAACACCGCTTGTTCCGCCTGCTTCAATAGCCATATTACAAAGAGTCATTCTTGACTCCATGCTCATTTCATCGACGATCTCGCCTGTAAATTCCATTACTTTATCAGTTGCACCGTTTACGCCTATCTGCGAGATAACGTAAAGAATCGCATCTTTCGCATAAACTCCCTTCTGGAGCTTTCCCTTAAGAACAAATTTTATAGTTGAAGGATACTTAAAAGAGCAAACTCCCTTCAAGATTCCAACTTCGAGATCGGTAGTTCCTACTCCAGCCGCGAACGCACCGAATGCACCATGAGTACATGTATGAGAATCACCCATGATAATGGTATATCCCGGACGGACAAAACCCTGTTCAGGGAAAAGTGCATGACATACTCCGTTTTTTCCGACGTCAAAGAAATCCTTGATATTATGACGGCGCGCCCATTCGCGCATAATTTTGCCCTGCTCTGCAGTTTTTGAATCCTTTGCAGGGGTAACATGATCTATAACCGCCTTAATTTTTGACGGATCAAAAACCCTATCCATACCGCGCGAAACAAGATCGTTTATCGCGATAGGCGTTGTAATTTCATGGCAGAAAACCGCGTCAAGCTTGAGAACGTAAGTTCCCTCGAAAGGTTTGTCCGCGATATGCGAATCAAAAATTTTTTCCGCTAATGTTTTTCCCATAACCTTCTCCTTAATTATATTGATAATAATCCGCTTATTAAAGCGGTTACTTTTTCTTTCTAATACCCGTTATCATCGAATAAATTCCAGCTGTAAGAAATACCGACGACATTAAAACAAGAAAAATATAAAGCTGTTTAACCGACAAATCATTTCTTATTCCGACATGAAGAATTAATGTAATTACAACCGTCAGAATTGCTAAAACAGTCAAAACGCTTATTGCTAATGCATAAGGTTTTCTCGGTTTAACAATAAAGAAAAAAACAAACAATGACAAAAATACCGCCGCGAAAAGACTAATAAATCTCATACTCATTGAACTAATCCAGTGATGCTGGGTGGTAATGTAAAAATAATCAGCTGCCAAGATAACAGATAGAAACAAAAATTCTTTTAACGAAAATTTATGAAACATCTAAATCTCCTTAAAAAATCCCTTGGAAGGAGTCACAACCCAATATGCCTTAAGCTTAGTCCCGCCTGTATTTCTCAAAACATGAGGAATATCAGAAGAAAAAGAAATGCTGTCGCCGCTTTCAAGAACATAGGTTTCTGTTCCGTACTTGAGCTCTCCCTTTCCTTGAAGAATGATTCCCATCTCCATACCGATATGACCGTATTCTTCAGAACCTTTTTCTGATCCAGAATCAATTTCAAGATAATAAGCTTCTATACCGTGTTCAAGATTCTTCCACGCGCTTGAAAGCTGTTCATAAACAACACCGTGAGAAGAAAATATGTTACGGTCATTTTTTTTGACAATATCGACCTGCTTATTCTTTTTAAAATCTCCGAACAAATATTCAATGTCGATATCCATAACATCGACGATTGAAAGCAGAGTTTCAATAGCAGGGGAAACCTTGTTTCTTTCTATTTGGGAAATAAGAGATTCGGTAACACCGCACTTCTCGGCGACCTCTTTCATCGTAATTCCCTTGCGTTCGCGAACCGAACGGATTTTTTCACCAAATTTATACTTCATAATATATACTACAGCCACTTAAGTATATGTTAAGAAGAAGTCAAGCACTTTCCGCATGGATGCGGAAAGATTGCCCGCGAGAGGAGCTTCAGCTCCCAGCGGGACAGCGCAAGCATTACCTCGGAGTTTGTGGCGGAAAGTATAATTCAAGTTATTATCGAAGCAGACACGACGTCTGCTGAGTTATATCAATAATTAAATATGTATCAAAGTTCTCTACCTCATGGATGTAGAAAGATTGCCCGCGAGATGGACGAAGTCCATAGCGGAACAGCGCAAACATTACCCCGGAGTTTAAGGTGTGAAGTTATCTTATAGTTATATTCGGAGCTGTCAGGAGGACAGCGGAGAAACAGCAATATTTTATTAATACCAATAATACATACTCGCATGGATGCGGAAAGCTAGCGAGACGCTTTTATGCAAACTTTGAGCCATCACGATGATGGTAACGAGACTCTGTGCCAGGATGGCACAAAAAAGAGTCGAGCAGTTTGCTCAGGAAGCGTCTCGTTTGTCGGCCTCGTTCCGACTGCCCGTGTAAGAAGTTTTAGAACTTCTTCGCTCGGTTTGGATTATTTATTGGTAGTAGAGTTTAAAATCTTTAAAAAAATATAAAACTAGCAATTAAAAAAGTTATCCCAAATCCAAACAGCGATAATATTGCAACCAACGCACACAATTTTGATTGGAACCTAATATTATTTAATTCTTTATCCTCGTCTTCTAAAAAAAAGAAATCTAAAACTTTTTGTGGGAGAATAATATCAGTAATACTCTTTATTTTTTGCTCGTTTTCATATCGCTCAGGAAATTTTTCTTTTAATAATTTATCATAGTTTATCGCTTTCTTATTAGCAATTATGAAAAATGTAACAATAATCATCATTTGAAAAAACAATATCAGCAACATTAACTTTTGCATTCTTACACCTTGTTAAATTATTTATTTACCTTGCTCATCATGTATTAATCTAGTATTCTCCTAACAGTCCGCTCAAAATAAAATTGGTCAAAGCTTCTTTGAAATTTATTATAATTTTACTGCAAATAATTTTTAGGAGAGATAACCCTGACCACTAGTACCAATCTACACAATAAAGCTGCAAGAATAAAGATAAATTTGATCGAACTTACAGGATAACTGGAAAATGTCGGCAATTAAATAAATCATCATGCCTGAAGCATGAACTGCAAAACGCCATACTAGGCTTTCGCTGATGAAATTAAATTTGCTTACAAGAAACCAAAATCAACGGCTTATTTTTTAATTTCAAAGAATAGTGTCAGGAGAATACCTTCATTGTTCATTACAATTTTAATTTCTGAATCAATTGCTTCAAAGCTGCCACTCAATTCAACTCCGCTTCGCGGATGGGGTTTCAAAGAGCTAAATGATTTAGATTCAATATGTTAAAGTCCGGCATTACCGGCCTTTTTTCTCTCTCTAACTTATCATTAAGAACATCTATCGTAATAACCCCTTATGTTTAAATATCCCTCAGTTTGATTATACTTAGATTATGTTAAATTAAAAATTACTCTTCAATGGCTGAAAAAGAATCATTAAAACAAAAATTATAATTGAGGAAATAATATACACAATTCGAATAACTTTTTGACTATATCCCCCTAATAATCGAAAATATATTATAATTGAAGGGTACAATGCAATATTAATAATTATTGCTAACATAATGTGAAAGAAAAGATTCATTTATTCTCCTTTTTATAATCATCCCATAATTTTAGAGTTTCATTCATTTCACTTCTGATATTATCTAGATTCTTAACACATTCAGTAGGTAATTTAAAAATTTTAAACCCCACACCAATATCTGTCTGTATTGTGCTAGTATTTACCTGACAGTCCGCTCAAAATAGAATTGGTCAAAACTTCTTTGAAATTTATAATGATTTTACTGCAAATAATTTTTAGGAGAGATAACCCTGACCACTAATACCAATCTACACAATAAAGCTGCAAGAATAAAGATAAATTTGATCGAACATACTGGATAACTGGAAAATGTCGGCAATTAAATAAATTATCATGCCTGAAGCATGAACTGCAAAACGCCATACTAGGCTTTCATTGACGAAATTAAATTTGTTGATAACGATATGAATTTAACTACTTAATTTGTAATTTCAGAGAAAAGTGTCAGGTGAATACCATCATTGTTCAATTACACAAATATTTACTCAAAGATAACAGCCATAGAAGCAACTTTGAGAATCATTGACTTTATTACTTCATTGTCTGATTTTAACTGCTTATCTCCCATAACAGATTCATAATTATTAACTTTCCCAGACAAACTTTCAAAGCTCATAGCAAATTTTTTTCCAACATCATATTTCTTCTCCAGTTTCCCGTTATTCCATGAAACCAAAGTTCCGGCATAATCCCATTCAAATCCTAAAATTGTGACTTCTTTTTCATTCATTTTTACTATGTTTGAAAGAGATGTTCCAATGGTAATTCCGTCGATTGTTTTCCATTGTGTACCTTTAGACCGAATTATAATTCTATCAATCTTTTGGAATTTAGTATCCTTCCATAATATTTCTAATTCATTGGAAGTATCTTTGAATACTTTTACACCAACAACGGATTCTCCTTCAGATAAATCAATATTGCATTCAAAGACATTGTTTTTTCCAAAAATATCAATTAAATCTTTTTTTGTGCAATTCTGAGTTATTCCTCCTACTTTTTCACCTGGAACAATTATCCAGTCTCTCTCTTTCGATTTTGAATTACAAACAGTCAAGGAACATATAAACACTGAAATGATTATGAAAGTCTTCATCTGTTTTACCTAAACATTTATTTTATGATTATTGACTATTATGAAAATTATGATCTGACAAATCATGAATGAAATCCTGAAAACTATAACTGATATCATTTTTCAATTCAACCCAGATTCACCAAAGAAACAGAATATATCGTTCTGAGATTATATCAATTCATTTTAGGGCAACTTATCCCAATTTATCTATAGATAGAATCTCCAACAGTCTTTCAAGATTCTTTTTTCGCAGCACTTTTACATTAATGTAAAAAGGTTTAATATTCGAACATTTTTTAGGCTTAATTACTAATCGTATTTTCGGTTTAAACAAATCAGATAAGTCCATTATTCCATTCTCAATCCAAGTGTTTCGCTTTTAAAAAATTGAACAAAACGAGATAAAAAATAAGAGACAAAAACTCCCTGTAGAATATGATAATTAAAGGGGTTTTTATGTCAAAGAAGAATTACACAGCAGAAGAAAAGTTTAAAATCGTAAAAGAAGCGCTGACCACCAGCACTCCCGTCAGCGAAGTATGCCGGAAATACTCAATTCATCCGAACAATTTTTACAACTGGCAGAAGCTGTTTTTTGAATCAGCACTTGAGGGATTCAACGTAAAACGCGGAAGACCGAATACTGTCGAGGCAGCTAGAGCGGCTGAACTTGAAAAAGAAAATCAGCGGATGAAGGATGTAATAGCGGAAATTACATCAGAGAATATTCTTTTAAAAAAAAAGCTTTAGGGATAGATTTGTCGGCGCATGTCAAACCGCAGCTTAGGGCGGAGATAGTCGCCGACATTAAAAAGCATATTGATAGAACAAAAATGAAACTTGGAAAGATATTACTATTATACGGAATCAAAATGAACACATACAGAAACTGGTTCAATTCTTCAGATGAAGTAATTTCAGAAAGGAAAAAAAGAGAATCTGCTTTATCGGCAGTTCTTCCCGAAGAAAAAGAAGCAGTCAAAGAATTCAGGCTTGAGCATCAAGATGTAGGTTACAGAAAACTGACATGGATGATGATTGATTCCGGCAAAGCATATCTTCCAGAGACTAGTGTTTACAGGCTTTTACACGAATTTGGAATGATTCACATGGGCACAGTAAAAACATATGCCGAAGATGAATACAAAAACAAGCCGAAGTATGTACATCATCATTGGCATACGGATATTGCTTATATCAAAGTTGGGAATATTCACTATTATCTTATAATGCTTCTGGACGGCTACTCGAGATTCATTCTTGATTGGGAATTGATGACTGATATGACAGAACAATCTGTTTCGCTTTTCGTTCAGAGAGTAAAAGAAAAATATCCTTATTGTAATCCGATGCTGATAATGGATAACGGATCGCAGTTTATTTCCAAGGACTTTAAAACTCTAATTAGCCGGATAAATATAAAACCTGTTCATACGAGAAGAAATCATCCGCAGACAAACGGAAAGATTGAACGGCTGAATGGGATTGTAAAAAACGAAGCTGTAAAAAAATATTACCCTCAGAGTTATTCTGAGGCGTGCAGAATCTTAAATGATTATGTTTATGAATACAATTATGCCAGACTTCATTCGGGTATAAACTATCTTCGTCCGTCTGATATGTTTTTTGGACGTGATAAAAACATACTTAATGAGCGTAAAAGCAAGTTAATGCTTGCAAAAAAATGCCGAGTGGCAAAAAATAAGGAGCGCATGGAGTTTGCCTCTTAATTTATTTTCATAATGTTCAAATTATTTGAAGCGAGACACAAGCTTTATCAATGTTTTCAAGTTTAATAACTTTTTTCTTCCAAAAAAACAATTATAACTTAGTATTCCTTCTTGAACTTTTACCCAGCAAGATTTAAAAACTAAGTAAATAATTAAACAAAGAGAAACGCAAAATAAAGCAAATAAAATAGATTCAGTTTTTTTATCTTTGAAAGCTCCCAAAATCATTATAATTGATAAAAGCCCAAATAAAATTTCAAAAATAATCAATGAAACAATTGAGTATTTTACTGTAAAATTATTGTTATATTTCATTTTCTTTATCCTTCTGTTTGTCGTCACTTTCTTGTCATTTATCTTAATCTAAATATATAAAAATATTTTTTTGAGACATCTATTAACTAATTATTAAATATGAAAAACAAGTTCACTAAGAAATCTTGAATAATCAATAAGTATAAATTCTTTCTTTTGTCACCTTTTCTTATAGAGTGGAGTGAACCCCTAAAACTGTAAAGTAAAATCATTCTTCTTTGTAAACATTCTGACTCATTCTGAACTCAACCGGAGTCATTCCTCCGAGAGATGAATGCGGTCTATACTTGTTGTATAAATCTATAAACCTGAATATCGATTCTGCTGATTCCTCCTTGCTTCCATATTCCGAAATATTTATTTCCTGTCTCTTAAGAGTTTTATTGAATGATTCAGAATGTGCATTTTCATACGCATTTCCAACACACATTGAAATTTTCATTCCAAGCTCTTTAACACGTTCAACATACGCATCCGAACAATATCTAACATCGGCATCCGTATGGTGAATGCATCCGTTAAGATCCGGTCGATTAAAATGCGCATTTTCCAATGCTGCAAGTACGAGCTCGGTGTCATTTTTGTCTGAAACAGCTCGGCCTATTGTTTCATGATTATGACGATCCAATAAAGCCGCGCAAAAATGATCTTTCCCTTTTATGTTATACGCGGTAACATCACCCGTTATAACCTGATTGATTCCTGTTGTTACAACATCCTTTGCAATGTTCGGATACTTCTTATGTTTGTGCCGCGAATCCGTTGTTTCTGCCTTAAAACGCTTGTTTTTACGGCACAAAAGATCATTTGCACGCATTATCCGATATACTTTTTTATGATTAATGACCCGGCTTCTTTTTAAAATATTTGTTACTGGACGATATCCTGATTCTGGCAATATTTCTATGATTTCAATAATCTCTTCTATCGTTTTATCATCTTTGCCTTCATCCGGTTTTGCCTTGTAATAATAAGTGGACATGCTCATACCTAACGCTTCACAGCTTTTTTGGATTCCGAAGTGTGGGGCGAGATACTTCCTGATGAATTCTCTTGTCTCTTCAGCTGTTCCATTATTTTTTGAGTTTTTTTTAAAATGTGAATCTGTAGCGCCTGATCGCTTACTGTCTCTTCGAGTTCTTTAAGTCTTTTGCGCATTTCAATAATTTCTTTTTCATCAGTTGTTACACTGCCACTCTGAACCTTATCTCGCCACTTGTATAAAGTAGTTGCGGAAATTCCTTCACGTTTTGACATCTCTCCAGCCGTTGTTATTCCGGAAGCAAGTTCAAGTCCAAGTTTTCTCTTGTATTCTTCGTTAAAATGGTTTCTTTTTATCATGTTATTATCCTATAAATCTGTGTTATTTTGTCACTCCAGTTTTATGGGGTCAGTCCAGAGACTTAATTTTTATTTTGTTTTCTTAATTTGAACTTTAAAATCTTCAGTTAAGTTTACTTGATATATTGCTTTATTTCTAAAATAAAATAATAGCATCATAAATATAAACATATTTACAATCACAGAATAAGCGATTGAAACAATCTTAAAATGAGAGACTTCATACGAAGTCTCAACTCTTGCCGAAAAAGATAATGTTATCAACCAAGATGAATCATTTATTAGTTCAAAATAAACTGGTATTTTTTCTTTTGTAACAATATATCCGCTTGGAATTCCTCTTTCATTTAATTGTGAAACTATACTTGATAACTTTGCTTGTAAATTATTTGACAATGAGGGAGTTCCTATGAAAAACCCTTTCTTAGGTAATGAACGTGATCCTATAATTTCTCCATTTTTATCCAAAAAAAATGAATCAATCCCTTCTGAACGCGGATTATTTAATAGTGAAATATAATTATATTTAGAATCTATTCCTTTACTTGTCAAACTTTCCAGTACATGTTTTTTGTAATTAATTTGATCAAAAAGAAGATATTGTTTACCTCTATCAATATAACTACTTAACAAATATGACGAATACCAAATTAAAAACGTTGTGTTAAGAACTGAACTTAAAACAAATATAGAAATTAATATCAATATTCCTTTCTTTGTTAGTTTCATTTCAATTATCCTTAATTTAAGTTAATTTTCCCTAAAATAATTAATACAGATGTTCATCTTGATATCAAGCAATTATTCAATTTCATAATAGCAATATTCTTGTTGACCTAGACTTTATTATTAATTACGTGAGTATTTCAATCTAACCATAATCAGAGGATATAATGAAAAAAGTATTAGTTCTATGCCTCATGCTTTCAATTTGTTTTTGATGCGCAACCGGTGAAGTAAAATTTAAAAAAGATGAATTCAAAGGCTCTGAAATCGCTACTATGAAATTGAATATTTCTTTAAATTTTCATTCAGTATTTGTACGTAAATTTAAAGGCGGTAAACCGGGAGAAGCTGCAATTTCCTGTACTTTTTATACAGGAACGGATAAAAAAGCTTTAAAAGAACAGGCTTTTATTAAAATTGATAATAGCATTGAGAAACTAAAACTTTTAAATATTTCCGAGCAAATAGAAACAGAGATTAAGACAACAACGACTACAACTACTGAAATGGATGAAACTGGTTTTGTCGATTATTCTAAAACAAACAAATCAACATCCATTGACTCAAACAACTATAAAGAGCATACTGCAGAATTCATTTTAACAAAAGATCTGGAGGAAAAAATTCTAAAATCAGAAAATATAACATTCAGATTTTATTTCGGAATTGATGAATCAACATATACTGTCAGCAAAACGGACGCTCTAAAAATCAAAAATTTTCTAAAGGCTGTTCCAAAATAGAATTAATAATAAAAGCCGGATATTTCTGGCTTTATAATTTCCCCTCTCTCCTTTTCAAAGATTTTGTTGAAAGTAAAACATGCGGATGATATAATGATATATAATTACTCCTGATGAGGAATCAATGATAGATAATTCAGTTTTATTCGCGTTTTCTTTGACTCTTTTTGCCGGATTATCTACAGGTATCGGAAGCCTTATCGGCTTAATGTCGAAAAAATTCAATCCAAGACTTTTGACAATTGCTCTCGGTTTCTCCGCGGGTGTAATGATCTATGTTTCAATGATTGAAATATTCGTTAAAGCAAAAGATTCATTAAGCACAAGTTTGGGACAGAAACAAGGATATATCTGTACAGTCATTTCATTTTTCGCGGGTATGTTTATAATTGCTTTAATCGACAAACTCATCCCATCTTACGAAAATCCGCATGAATTGAATGTCGAAAACAAGATAAAAAAATCATCTGAAAAAGATAAAAGAAAGCTTCTGCGCATGGGAGCCTTTTCTGCACTCGCAATCGGAATTCATAATTTTCCTGAAGGTCTGGCAACTTTCATGAGCGGATTGACTAATCCGACATTAGGAATCAGCATTGCCGTCGCAATAGCCATACATAATATTCCTGAAGGTCTTGCGGTTTCTGCACCGGTGTTTTACGCAACAAAAAGCCGAAGAAAAGCGTTTGTTCTTTCTTTTCTGTCAGGACTCGCGGAACCTGTTGGAGCAATCATAGGATACTTCGTTTTAAGATCATTTTTTAACGGAATTACCTTAGGTGTAATTTTTGCAGCAGTTGCCGGCATCATGGTTTATATCTCTCTTGACGAACTGCTTCCAACCGCTGAAGAATACGGAGAACATCATCTGGCAATCGGCGGTCTTATCGCGGGAATGATTATAATGGCTGTAAGCTTATTGTTATTTGCTTAAGAAATTAATTGTTATATCATTGTTTACTTTAATTCAAAGAAGGGACTTAAAATGAAAAAATTTTTATTCGCTATTTGTCTTCTTTCTACCACTTCTCTTTTATCTGACGGAGTAACGTACTGGGATTATACTATTATTGATGGAAATGAAATTAGTCTTCGAGGGTCAGTTTACAGCTGTGTAATCGCAACAAGTGTTCTCAAACCAAATGTTTCTGAAGATGACCCCACGTACGAGAAAATTCACAGATATACTTCAGATAAAGCTTTTGATAACAATTTAACTACCGCATGGGTAGAAGGGAAAAAAGATGAAGGTATAGGCGAAAAAATTATATTTGTGATTCCTGAAGGAACAACATTATTGGAAATTGCAAATGGCCTTCAAACAAATGAAAAACTGTTTAAAGACAATAATAGAATTAAAGATTTCTCTATAACTCTTTATTTTGGATTTCATTATTCTTTTTCTCAAATGGGACCAGTTTTTTACTTTTTCCCATACAATTCTTGGATGAAGAAATACTCTTTTAAAGATTCCATGGGCTATCAAAGTATTCCAATTAATATTGATTGGAAAGATTTCAACTTTAAAGGAAAAGAGAAACTTAAAACTCTTTCAGATGATATGTTTACGATGGGAAAACGTCAAGCAGAAGCAATTTTGATGATTGAAATTAAATCCGTTTATAAAGGAGATAAATACAATGACACAGCTATAAGCGAAATAAGAATTAAATAATATTTTTTTATAGCATCAACTTCATAAAAACATCCGAGAATTCAGTTTCTTTATACTTTTCAGTTTCAACAAATCCTAATCTTTTATATAAGCCTATTGCCTTTTTACTGTCAGCTTCTATTGTATCTAACAAAATTTCCGAATACCCCTTCTCTTTCGCAAAAGAAAGAAAATTCTGCATCAGCTTTTTTCCATAACCTTTACCATGATATTTCTCAAGCAGATATAAAGATCTCAATTCACATTTCTGATTGTTTATTTTTTTAAGAGCAACCGTTCCGGCAATTTCATCATCATCCATCAAACAAAGAAAATAGTCATAATAGGCGTCTATATCTTTCAATATCTTATGCCGTCCTTCCGGTTCAAAGACTCGCCCGGATTGAGGCAGACATTTTTCAAAAAATAGAAAAACCTTTTTCTGCATTTTTTTCTCATATTCACAAAAATGAAGCATTGCCTACTCTATCATTCTGTATTTCTTTCTGATATTCTCTTTTCTATCAACTTCAAAATGCCACCATTCAATCTCAATCGGATAGAAGCCAGCTTTAATCATAACACTTTTTAACAACATCCGGTTATTCTTTTGCTCAATGGTTAACCTTTTATTCTTTTTCATATCATAAAGCATTTTTGCAAGCTGAAGTTTATTTTTACGAAAAGGATTTAACCCCATATCTATCTCTTTATCATTTTCATCAACTATGACAACATCAACAGCTGCACCGTAATTATGCATTGAACCGAACTTCGGATCAGCAACATATTTCTTCAAAGGAGTATTTTTAAGCTTATCATACATCTCATAACTTACGCTTCTTGGTCTTGCTCCGTCATATACTAAAAGAAAATATTTAGAATTTATTCCTTTTAATATTTTACTTGCATTTGAAATTTTAACGGCCACTTCTTCTCTAACATAGCACTTTTTAAGTCCTTTATAAAAATCTGCTCTAAAGAAATTTTTATCCGAATCAGAATTTACAAGATCAACTTTAATATCAGAATTATATTTCTGAATATCAACCAGCCCTTCTTTTAGAAATTTCTGCTCAATTTTATTAATTCCGGACTCATGCGAGCATGATAAAAATAGAAAAATTAATAATATTTGTTTCATATTCTCCATGTTTTTTCAACAAGCAACAATTATCAGAGGGCATTTCTCATATATATTATTATCTTTTTCAATAGTAGAAATAGCCAATACAGCCAAAAAAGTAATATCAGACTTCTCTATTTTATCTATCAGCACTAAACTCAACACTAATATCTTCTTTTGGTTCGAAATTCTTAAAAATAAATTCTACTTTTCCTTCTTTAATCAATATGTTTTTACTCGGAGAGAATTTGTATTTTGCCATTTGTTTCGGAAATGCTGGTTTTATTCTAATTATTGATTTATCAATTTTTCCTTTCCATAATTTTCCTGTCTGCAAGATATAGGTATATGTAAATGAATTTTCATCTCCAATTATTGTTTTGTATTTAATCTTCAAATTTACCTTTTCATTCGGTTTCATTTTTATTTGAAATTCATATAAATTGAAAGATCCGCCCCTATGTTCATGACCTGCTCCATTATCATTATGATATGAATGTCGGAATTCTTCCATTATTGAATTTAATATTTCATCTTTTTCTTTAGAAGTTATTTCTTTTATTGAATCAATTTTTTGTTTTATAGTTAGATAGCTTCCTTCAAGCAGACTAAGATCAATAATTTTAGGATCAAAAATACATGGTTTTAAATAATTAGCTTTTTCTAAAATTTCAATTGAACGGCTGGAAAACGAATCCTTAAAAAACAAGAACGAAGATCTTGGTTTAAAAAATTTATTAAGGCTATATTCAACTTTTTTATCTTCAATATATACTTCAAAATCTGTTAAATTCTCTTTAAAAATGGCAGGAACCGGAAACAATATTTCTTCTTCGATTTCATTTTGAGTGGTATTATAAAGATAGTAACTTCCGACTATTTTGGCTTGTCTTAAACGAAAAGGAGGCATATCAGGAGCAAAAGACGGATACTCACAAAAGCCATTTTCATCTATTTCAACCAACTCACTGGTCATTCGAATGTCTTGATCTTCATCAATTAACTTTCCATCCAACATCATTTTCTCACCATTAAACATACCATATATATTTGGATTAGGTGTTCTTCCTGAACTTCCCGTAGGAAGTGGATTTGCCATTACTTCCAGAGAAAATATAAAAAGAAATGAAATTGAAAATATCTTCAGCACATTCTTACTTTTTTCCATTAAGTACTTATCTCAGCCGTAAAAACTTTAAAAAAGAGTTTTTATCAAATTCTTCTCTGTACCATTCCCATTAAATTATAGATCAAACGCGCCGCAGAGAATTCCGGATAATGAAGATTTACTATAGGCGCAAGTTCAACAAGATCAAAGCCGATAAGTTTTCTTCCCTGTAAAAGATTTTCCGCTATTTTAAAAAATTCTCTCCAGTTGAATCCTCCCGGTTCCGGTGTTCCTGTAGCCGGAAACACACATGGATCAAAACCGTCTACATCTATTGAAAAGAATATTTTTTTCGGAAAAGATTTCGGAAGAATCGGTTTTTTATAATTAATCAAATCAATTCTATCAGCATTAATGAATTCCATTTTCTTTTGCTTTCTGAATTTATTTTCTTCTTCTGTCATAGAACGGATTCCTATCTGAAAAACAGGAATTCCTGCATCAACTGCATGCCTCATTGCACAGGCATGGCTGAAGGAAGAACCTTCATAGCTCTCTTTTAAATCAGCATGAGCATCAAAATGTACTATACCGAATTTATTTTCATACTTCATCAGAGCCTTTATAGTTCCGATGCTTATAGAATGTTCTCCGCCGAGAACTACCGGAAACTTTTTGAGAGCAAGGGTCTTTGAAACAGTCTTTTCAACATTCTCAAGAACTTTCTCAATACTCCCCTTACATTCAACCGGTTCAGAAGTAAAAATTCCAAGTTCAGACGGATTTGAATATCCGTCAAAACTCTCAAGCTGATTACTCGCGTTAAGAATTGCCGAAGGGCCTTCCGCCGTTCCTTTTCCGTACGAAACAGTTTTTTCGCATGGAACAGGAATCACATGAAAAAAAGCATTTCCCGCGCTTTTTGGTTCTGTTTCACTTTCAAGAAAAGAAGGAAATTTTTTACCGAACATCTTAACCTCACGAAAGTCTGTTTTTGAAATCGTTATAACCGAATTTTCTTAATATTTCTATATTTTTATTATCGTCCATAATCGCAATTGAAGGAAGTTTTAATCCGTTAAAGGTATTAGTTTTTACCATTGAATAATGAGCCATATCTGTAAAAATCAATCTGTCACCGACGTTCAGTTCTTTATCGAAAGAATAATCCCCTATAATATCTCCCGCGAGACAACTCATTCCGCCCAGTCTGTATGTAAATTTCTTTTTGCCTGCTTCGTCTGAATCTATAATAAAAGGACGATACGGCATCTCAATAACATCCGGCATATGTGCACACGCGCTTGTATCAAGTATGGCAATATCCATTCCGTTATTAATGATATCAAGAACTTCCGCGACCAGATATCCTGCATTAAGTGCTACAGCTTCTCCGGGTTCAAGATAAACCTGTACTCCATACTTATTTTTGAATCTGTTTATCGTTGAAATCAATAATTCTGAATTATATCCGTCTTTTGTAATATGATGCCCGCCGCCGAAATTAACATAATCGAGACCGGAAAAATATTTACCGAATTTATCTTCAACTGCTTCAAGAGTTCTGACAAGAGGCTCTGCGTTCTGTTCGCAAAGTGTATGAAAATGAATCCCTTTTATTTCCGGAAGAAGATCTTCTCTGAAATTAGAAATAGTAATTCCAAGCCGTGAATTCTTCTGACACGGATCGTATATTTCAACAGCCCCTTCTGAATGTTCAGGATTAATTCTTACAGCAAGATCGATTTTTCTTCCGCAGTTTCTTATTCTATCCTTAAATCTTTCAAGCTGGGCAAAAGAATTAAAAACTATATGATCGGCAAATTTGCAAAGCTCATCAATATCTCCCGCGCTGTAACCAGCGCCAAATGCATGAACTTCCTTTCCGAAATATTCGAAAGCAAGTTCTGCCTCATGAGGAGAACTTGAGCAAGTCCCGTCCAGATATGAACTTATCAGAGGATAAAGAGAAAACATAGAAAAAGCTTTTTGAGCCAGAAGAATTCTGCATCCGGTTGCATCTTTAACTTCTTTGAGCTTTCTTAGGTTTTTTTCAATCAGAGTTTTATCTACAATAAAGCAGGGTGTTTCAACCCTGCTTAAATCTGCACTTAAAATGTTGTTTCTTTCCATGGCAGCCCGTCAAGATTCATTCTTTCCATAAACGGATCCGGATCCATTTCTTCAACATTAAAGACGCCTTCTCCTTTCCATATTCCTTTCATCATCAGCATCGCACCAATCATCGCAGGAACACCTGTTGTATAAGAAACAGCCTGTGCGAAGGTTTCTTTATAACTTTCCGCATGATCGCAGACATTATAAATGAATTTTTTCGTCGGCTTACCTTCTTTATCTTCACCTTCAATTTGAACACCTATGCAGGTTTTTCCCGTATAGTTCTCGCCAAGACTCGCCGGCTCAGGAAGAAGAGATTTTAGAAATTCAAGGGGAACTATTTTCATTCCTTTATGTTCAACTTCATCAATACGCGTCATTCCGACATGCTCAAGAACTTTCAGATGATTGATATAATTTTCAGAAAAAGTCATCCAGAACCTGATTCTTTCAATTTCCGGATAATTTTTAACAAGTGATTCAAGTTCTTCGTGATAAAGAAGATAACTTTCCTTATCTCCGACTTCAGGATAGAAAATAGGTTTGTGAATACTCATCGCTTCTATTTCTTTCCATTCACCATTTTCAAAAAAACGGCCGTTCTGTGTAATTTCGCGGATATTTATTTCTGGATTAAAATTAGTGGCAAAATGCTTACCATGGTTTCCGGCATTGCAGTCAACGATATCCACATATTTCATTTTTGAGAAATAATGTTTCTTCATATAAGAAGTGAAAATATTAGTCGCACCCGGATCAAATCCGCAGCCGAGAAGCGCCATCAATCCGGCTTTCTTGAATTTTTCCTGATATGCCCACTGCCATTTGTATTCAAATTTCGCAACATCCTTCGGCTCATAATTCGCCGTATCCAGATAATTAACGCCGGTTTCAAGACACGCATCCATAATGGTAAGATCCTGATACGGAAGAGCAACATTTACAACCAGTTCAGGCTTGAAATCCTTAATAAGAGCGACCAGTTCAGGCACATTATCAGCATCAACTCTCTCGGTGCGTATTGGTCTTTTCAACTGTGAAGCAATCTTGTCGCACTTGGATTTTGTTCTGCTTGCCAGACATATTTCGCTGAAAATTTCCGGTTTCTGCGAACACTTATGAGTCACCACTTGGCCAACTCCGCCCGCACCTATAATCAACAGTTTTGACATAAAGTCACCTCTACCTTCATGGATAGTATCAGCTAAAAAGCAGACCCGTATGAGTCAATATTAATTCCTATTTTCGTATTCCATATAAGCTGATGTTTTATCAGCTGTATCTTTTCCGAATAGTTTTTCCACCATATAAAGAGAAAGATCTATACCGGCTGAAATTCCTGCAGAAGTTAGAATCTTTCCTTCATCTAGCCTTCCTCATTTCTGAAAAAAACTTCAGCCTCAAAAAGCCCAAAAACCGATTCAAAAGTAAGAGAAATATTTTCGTATAAAGCTTTCATCGGAATGGGGTCATTCTCAAATTCAGGAGCATTAAGAATAAGGTCATGATTCAGAAACTGAAGCTGGTTAGCAAAAGTTCCTGTAATCATATTAGCAAGTTCACCCATTATGTCCATTGACGCCTGCTTAAGAGCTTTTCCCTTAACGTCTGAATAAAGCTGTTCAGTAATTTTTTTCATGGTTGCGTCAGGAAATTTAAGAAAGATTTCTCCGCAGAAAGATCCTTCAATCTCAAGCCATACTTTATAATCAGCTTTTTTGCAGGCTTCAGCAACAGTTTTAATTGATGCATCACCCAGAAAATTTGTAAAAATATGTTTAACCGATCTTTCAAGACATTTGGAATATTTTCGGTAATTTTCGCTCATCTCTCCCTCATCTGCGACATAATTTATTTGTTAAATTTTCATAAAAACACACAAAATCGAACTTATTAACATTTTATACAGAAACAAACTTTTTGTAATCAGTAAGCTGACATAATCAATTATAATTTTTCGGTTAAAAATTTATTTTTTAAAATTATAACCCCTGAAAAAATTAAGAGATACACATGTATTGAAAAATATATTGATTATTTATTCAATTAATTTCCAAAAATTACCGTTAAAAACTTTTCTGGAAATTAATTGAGTCAATTAATTGAACAAATCACATAAATTGTGGATGATGTGGACAAGATTGTTAATAACTATAAGATAACTTCAGCTTTTCCGGAAACATAAACTTTATTGATCTTCGAATAAAAATTTAAAGGATCCGGTGAATCGAATAGAATCAAATCAGCAGTTTTTCCTGAAACCAATGATCCAAAGGAATTGTCTATTCCCAGAATCTCAGCAGCATTAATTGTTACTGATTTTAATACTTCTTCACGCCCCATTCCATATTTATGAGCCATGCATAGAATTGAATGAAAATACTTAACAGGCGGATATGTATCAGACTGAAGCGCAACTTTTACACCGCATTCAGAAAGAACTGCGGCAGTTTTAAAGGAAATCTCGTTTAGTTCTGCTTTTTCTCTTCCTGGAAAGGATGGACCGACAACACAAGGTATATTTTTCTTTGCGATGTAATCGGCAATTTTGTGGCCTTCTGTCGCATGAATCAAAACAAGTTTCAAACCGAATTCCTCGGAAATTCTAATTGCAGTTGCAATATCATCAGACCGGTGAGCATGAGCGTGAACCTTGATCTCTCCCTTCAGCGCCATAGACAGAGCCTCAAGCTTCAGATCAAATTCCGGCTTTTTGTCTTCATCATCCGAATCTTCATGCTTTTTCTTTTCAATGTATTCCTGGGCTTTATAAAACCATTCACGGATTAGAGCGGCAATAGCCATACGTGTTTGAGGCTCTTTCTCGTGCTTTGAGTACACATCTTTCGGATTTTCACCAAATGCAATCTTAAGAGCTGAAGGTGACTTTATCAGCATTTCATCAACAACTCTTCCCATAGGACGGATTACTGCGAATAAACCCCCGAAAACATTAGCACTGCCTGGACCAGTGTTAAGCAAAGTAACTCCGCCCTCATATGATTCTCTTAGCGAAGGATCAAAAGGATTAATCGCGTCAACTGCCCTAAGATGAGGCGTAATAGGATCACTCATTTCATTAACATCATCGCCGGCATCTCCTATTTCTCCCTGAAAAAGACCTTCGTGAGTATGCGCATCTATAAAACCCGGAAGAAGCGCGTTTCCTCCGCAATCAATGATTTCGTCAAATTCTCCCTGGATATCGGAAGAAGAAACTGTTTCTATTTTATCTTCTTTAACAGAAAGAGAGCCCGTAAAGGGCTCTGAATTAATTGGATATATCTTAGCATTTTTAAAAAGAATCATCTTAGTTCGTTAATCCTGCTTATAATTTTTTCTATGTGAACTTTTCTTTTTTGAGGAGATTTTAGATCAATCCATGTAAATGAATATGTTTCATTTCTTTTCCCGCCTTTTATGATTTCTACTGTTACAGCTTTCTCCTTTCCATAGCAAAAACCGTATTCAGCAAATCTGCAAAAAGATACTTCAATAAGAAAAGATTCACCGTTTTCATATTTATCAGATACAAAAAGCTTTCTTGTTGAGGAACAAAGATCATCAAAAAATATCTTTATGCCATTAATCTTTTTCCCGTTGGATTCTTCATCATTGTCCAGAATATCATCCGATTTTTCAGAAGCATATCTTATTTCAATTCTGGGTTCATTTTGGATGATTTCACTTTTAGATTCTATATCTTCGCCATATGGAGTTTTACCTTTCATCGAAATTGTTTGTTCCTTACCATCTGAAGAAACATAAGTTCGAAGAGAATTTTGTCTGTCAATAATCAGCTTTCTTCCATCGGCATAAAGATACTCCGCTTTTCCGCCGGTATATTTCCTTACAATAGTCTTGTCACGTAAAACAGTTTCAGAATAATTTTTATATTTCTTTATCTCTGTTCCGTTTGGTTTTACAAATACTTCAAACTCTGTTTTTTTTTCTTTTAAAACAGCATCTGAAAAATCAATATCAAGATTATCAGCGTAAACAAAAGAAAAAAGAAAAACAAACAATAATACTTTCATTATCATCAGCCCCTATTAAAAGCTCTGTACCCGATATCTTTTCTGTAATGAGCTCCGTCAAATTTTATCTTATCAATCTCAGAATAAACTCTTTCTCTTGCCTTTTCAAGAGAATCTGCAACTGCAGTAACAGCTAACACTCTTCCGCCGTTTGTATAAATACCGTCTCCGTTTCTAACAGTTCCGGCATGAAAAACGAGAATATCCTTACTGACAGAATCAAGCCCCCTAATAAGCTTCCCCTTTTCATAATCTGAAGGATAACCTTTAGATGCCATAACAACAGTTATGGCATGCTTATCCGAAAATTTCAGCATTCCTTCTTTTAGCTTTCCTTCATATGAAGCAATAAAAAGATCTCCGATTTTTCCTTCAAGAAGAGGAAGAAGAACCTGAGCTTCAGGATCTCCGAAACGGGCATTAAATTCCAGAACATTATTTTCTTTTCCAATCATGAGTCCGGCATAGAGAATTCCTTTAAAAGGAATACCCTGATTTTTCATTATATCAATTACCGGTTTATGAATCTCTCTTCCGACTCTTTCTATCACTTCCCTACCTGCAACAGGTGCCGGAGCATAAGCCCCCATTCCTCCTGTATTCGGACCTTTGTCTCCGTCAAAAACTCTTTTATGATCCTGAGCAGAAATAAAAGGAAGAACCGTTTCTCCGTCTGAAATCCCAAGAACAGAGGCTTCTTCTCCTTCAAGAAAATCTTCAACAAAAAGAAGTGAATTTTCCTTTACACTTTCTAAAACAAAAGATAAAGCCTGCTCTTCATTTTCCGCAACAACTACTCCCTTTCCGGCAGCAAGACCGTCAAGCTTGATAACAATCGGATACTTTTTGCATGTGCTGATAAATTCAATAATTTCCTTTTTTCCTGTAAAATCCCTGTGAGAAGCCGTAGGTACCTTACTTTTTTCCATAATCTCTTTTGCAAAGATTTTACTTCCCTCTATTTTTGCAGCCTTTGCAGAAGGACCGAAAACGGGAATTCCGGCAGCCGATAAGGTATCAGCGACACCGTCTGCAAGCGGAGCCTCAGGACCGATGACAACAAAATCAATTTTCTTGCTTCTGCAGAACTCTATAATATCATTATGTCTGTTAAGATTAATGTTAACGCAGTGTGCCGGATCTATTCCTCCGTTTCCAGGAGCTACATAAACTTCAGAAGCGCTTCCGTCATATAAAAGCCTCCAATAAATTACATGCTCTCTTCCGCCCGAACCGATTACAAGATATCTCATTTTTTCTCCGTTTTAGAAAATAACACTTATAAACAAAAGTTATTAACATATTATTAATAAGTGTTAATAACTTTATCTTTTGTAATTAAGAAATGCCTTGAACCCTTTCCATGTCATATATGCATCAAGTTTACTGCTCACTTCAAAAGGAGCATGCATACTGAAAAGTCCCGGCCCGCAATCAATAACATCCATACCGTAACGCGCCATATAATAAGCAATTGTACCGCTTCCGCCAAGATCAACTTTTCCAAGTTCTCCAGTCTGCCAAAGTACTCCGTTTGAGTTAAAAATATTTCTCACTTCGGCAACAAACTCCGGACTTGCTTCGCTGGCTCCTGACTTTCCGCGTGCTCCCGTATATTTCTGAATAATAGTTCCTCTATTCATCTGCGGCATGTTGTTGTTCGGTGAACTGACTTCCGGAAAATTGGGATCATGAAGAGAATTTACGTCAGCAGAGAGCATTTTCGATTTTGAAAGTGTTCTGTTTAAATCTACAAGAGAAGTCTTATCCATACGATGCAGAACTTCTGCAACCGCGTTTTCAAAAAAGAAAGACTGCATTCCGGTAGCTCCGTATGAACCTACTTCTTCTTTATCACAGAGAAGAACTCCGGCTGTATATTCAGGAATTTCATTCATATCCATCAAAGCCTTAAACGCTGCAAAAGAACAAATTCTGTCATCCTGACCGTAACCAAGAATCATGGATCTGTCAAAACCCATTTCTCTGGCTTTGCCTGCAGGAACCATCTGAATATCTGCACTGTTAAAATCTTCTTCTTTCATTCCATATCTTTCGTTCAGAATCTGAAGAATTTTTTCTTTTACTTTTAATTTAGCTTCAGATGATTTAACAGGAATTGTTCCAATAAGAAGATTAAGATTTTCTCCGGTAACAGCCTCGGCGATGGTTTTTTCGGCCTGTTTCTGAGCCAGATGAGGAAGAAGATCGGTTATCGAAAAAACAGGTTCATCATCATTTTCTCCGACTGAAAAATCTACAACAGAACCGTCCTGTTTAACAACATGTCCATGAACAGCAAGAGGAAGAGCAACCCATTGATATTTTCTGATTCCGCCGTAATAATGAGTATCGAAAAATGCCAGTTCTGAATCTTCATAAAGCGGATTCGGTTTGAGATCAATTCTCGGACAATCAATATGCCCTCCGAGAAGATTCATTCCTTCAGTTATATCTTTCTTTCCTATAAGAATAAAAAAAACAGTTCTTCCTGAATGTGAAACAAAGACTTTATCGCCTGGCTGAAGTTTATCTTTTTCTGATATGGAAACATATCCGTTTGCTTTTGCTTTTTCTACTGCGAAATCATGAGCAAGTCTTTCAGTCTTCGCTTTGCTCAGAAAAGAAATATATTCTTTTGCATAAGCTTCCAGAGAAGGAAGCTCTTTTTCGTCAATACGATTCCATCCGTTTTCTGTATTAAGCAGAAATTCTGACTTTTGTTCTTTTTTTTCCATTTAATGCCTTCCTGAAAAGTTTATAAACTTTTCGCTTTCCATTTCAATACACTTTTGCAGGAAAGATGTGTCAATTTATTTTCAACCGGACGCAGATTCTGAAACAACTCTAAAAATGAGAACAGTTGTTCCGATCTGTATTTCATCCCAGTCAAAAAGCTTTTTCGGTCTTAAAAGTTTTTTTCCATTTAAAAAGGTGCCTCCGTCACTCGCCATATCAAAAAGAACAAAGTCATCCCCCGTAAATTTTAATCTGGCGTGATTTGGAGAAATATTGTTATCTCTGACAACTACATCAGAATTTCCGGATTTTCCGATTATAGTTTCTTCACGAAGAATATCATATCTTAGTCCTTTATCCAGTCCATCTTTTACAAAAAACCACGCATGAAAAACATAACCGTCAGGAGAATTTTCGATTGAGTCAGAAGGTGCTCCCTTATCCGCAAAAACGGCTTTTTCTTCTTCTTTTCCGGCTGAAGAATAATCCTTTCTTTTATCTTCTCCGGAGAAAACAGTTTTAACTTCAGCATCATATTTCTTGCGGTTTGATACAAAGTTTTTATAAACGAGAAACACTACCAGCGGAAAGAAAATCATAAATACAGCTAAACCGATAAGTATATACAGCATGCTTTTTTTTATTTCAGGAAATTTAAAACCCTTTGCTTTATCATCAGATACTTTTAACTGTATTTCTGACCTGTCCCTAATTTTCCCTGATTTCAGACGCACCTCAACTTTTGCGTCTTCTCCTCTTTTCAAGGAAGTTTTATACTTTATCTCATAACCGCTTTTAAATGAAACAATGAAGCGTTTTAATTTCTCGGTTTTTCCTTCAAAAAAAACCTCTCCTCCGGAAATTTTTGCTATCCTTTTCATAGATAATAACGCGGAAGATTTTTCGTTTGTCACAAACAAAATAGGAATACCGCAGCCTCTTGAAAAAAAAGCCAGATCATCAGCAGTAATACCGCTTCCTTCATCCTTTCCGTCTGTCCAGATAACTACAGCCCTTCTTTCTTCTCCGTTTTTTGAAAGAAGTTCAATCGAATCATATATCGAATTATATAAAAGGGTATTTTTTCCTTCCTGCTTAAACGCCGAAAGTTTTGCCTTCAAATCATCTTTGTTGTCAGTAAAAGCGGATTCGAAATCTGACTGATCAGAAAAAGAAGCAAGACCTAATCTCACATTCTGCTGTGAAGAGAGAATTATCTCATTTGCTTCATTTCTATATTTCTCAAACTGCTTTGAATTTATGCTTTTGCTGCAGTCAAGGGCGAGAATCAAATTAAGTTTTTCTTCATTCTTTAACGATTTAACACTGATGTATCCTACACGGAATCCGTTTTCATAAACAGATAGATTATCCTCGTTCAAGCCCGCACTTTCTTCTATCCCTGCAGTAATCTTAACTTTTATAGAAGCATCGGGAAATTCTGTAGAATAATCATAAGATGACACTTGAAGATAAGGCGATGAATACAAGATACTGCATACAAATATTAATGTTAAAACAATAATTTTTTTCATTCTGAAACCGCCTATATCTATTATCGGAAAATTATATTAATCACATGAAAAAAATCGGCTTTTGCCTTTTTTATTTCCTCTTTATCATCTCACCCTCTATAAAAAATTTCAACTTATTTCGATAATCTAAAGAGAAACAAATCAAACTCTGGATTATTAATGAAAAAGAACTATCTCAAACGCCATAGCTTTTACGTAGATTCAAGAATCAGCTTGATAGCTCAAAACATTTTCTTTCTTCCTGAAGAAGATCAGGATCAGAAAATCCGCGAGATCATGAAAGCAATACTCAGCGGATCAAAATATGATTTGGATGAAATTTCTATTGAAATCTCTGAACTGCATTCTTTTTTGAAAAGATGGTCAATAGAAACCGACGGAGATCTTGCCGGATATATCTATCTTGAATTACAAAACAAGAAAGCAAAGAATAAGAAAGGACAATATTTCACTCCGGCAGGAATTGTTTCTTCCATGGTGGAGAAAATAATAACAAGAGAAAACTATCAAAAAATTAAGATACTTGATCCGGCATGCGGCTCAGGTCAATTTCTGATTTCAGCTTTTCAAAGACTTCTTTCATTCTATTTAGAAGACGGAGTATCTCCGGAAGAAGCCGGAAAAAACATCATACGAAATTCTCTTTTCGGAATAGATTATGATGCAACTGCTGTTGAAATTGCCAGATACAATCTTACAATGATTTCAGGTGTTTCGTTCTCATTTCCTGTCAATATAACTCATGGTAGTTTTCTTTCAGGCAAAAGCATCTTCGAAACGGATACCGCCGAAAACCTTTTTGACTGCATAATAGGAAATCCTCCATGGGGAAGTTCCATTTCTACATCCGAGAAAATACATTATCGAAAGAATTACTCCTGCGCAAAGAGCGGAATCAACACATTCACTCTTTTCCTCGAAAAAGCTCTCTCTGTATTAAAAGATTGCGGCAGACTTTCTTTTCTTCTTCCGGAAGCTTATCTGAACATAAAAGCTCATCAGCAATCAAGAGAAGACATTCTTTCTTCCTGCATCATTGAAGAGATAAACCTCTGGGGAGAACAGTTTCAAAATGTTTTTGCTCCTTCAATCTCTCTGTCTCTTCAGAAAGATTCTACGGATAAGCGCAGAACAAACATAATAAAGGTATCAGGAAAAGAAGAAAGAGAAAAGAATACTTATTCACTATTACCTCAGGCAAGCTTTCATAAAAATCCTGAATTCATTTTTAATGTCAGATTCGGCAATAAAGCCGAAAGCATAATCAACTTGATTAACTCCGGAGAGAACATCTATCTCAAGAAGAATGCCTCTTTCTTTCTGGGAATCGTTACCGGAAACAATGACAAACATATCTTCGATCATTATTCCGAAGAGCATCCTGATCCTATTATCACCGGAAAAGATGTATTACCTTTCAACATTAAGAACCCGAGCAAGTTCTTCCGTTTTACGCCTGAAGAGCTTCAGCAAACTGCTCAGTCAGACTACTATAAGACAAAGAACAAGTTTCTTTATAAATTTATTGGCTCGCGTCTTACATTCGCCTATGACGAAGAAGGTTTTTTCTCTCTCAATAATGTAAACGGATTCATTTCTAAATCTCTTTTACTTAAAGATGAAGCATTACTCGCGGTTCTGAACTCCTCTCTGATTCAATACTATTATCAGAATATGTTTTTTACCGTTAAGGTTCTTAAAGGCAATCTTGAAAGAATACCTATCAGACTGATTAAGAAAGATTCTCAGACAAAGATTTCTGCAATGGTCAACAGACTTAAAGAAACAAATGCTGAGTCAGATAGAAAACTAATTCTTGAATCAATTGACGATGTTGTTTTTCACGAGTACGGAATAAAAGACCGGGATTCTTTCTCTGTTTATTCGAAGGTAAACCCTTCTCTCTCTTCTCAGCTTACATCTTTATCAGAAGGAATTACAGCCATTAATTAATTTTAAGCAATTAATTAATGGCTAAGATATTATTCGGACGGAATAGTTTCAGGAGTTTTTGATGCTTCTCTCTTAATGACTGGAAACTTTCTTGGATAACAGGAAGGAGTTTTGTTTTTCTTTATCCAAAAAAGACCTTTATCGGAAATTCCTGCGGCGTTTCTTTCTGCAATACTTCCCGGAAACAATCCTACATTAGAAAAATGTATTTTTAGAACATGAGAAAGAACTTCTTCAGACAGATGAGAATATATATACAGAAAGCCTTTCTCTTTTAAAACCGGTGCGGCAAACTCAGCAGAATAGTAAAGAGGTCCAAAAGCTTTCGTTACACAGAAATCAAACTTCTCTTTATTCTTTTTACTGGAAGAAAACTCCTCTCCTCTTGAACTTACTGCCGTTAAATTAGTCAAACCCAGTTTTAATGCAGATTCAGAAATGAAATCAATTTTCTTATTGTTCGAATCAACAAGAACACCATTCAAAAACGGAAACAGAGCACAAAGAACCACCCCCGGAACACCTGATCCCGTTCCTATATCAACAAAGCTTGTTCCACGTGGAACACAAAGATCAGCCATTGGAAGAATGCTGTCATAAACCAGTCCCCTTCTCATATCTTCTCTTGTTTTATATCCTGTCAGATTAAATTTCTTTGAGGCATCATCTATCAGAGAAAGATACATCTCCAGCCGGTCACAGCTTTCAGAAGAAAAGCCTTTATCAGTTAGAAATGAATTCAGTTCTAATTGTTCCACGTGGAACCTCCTTCCTTTTTATGCTCCGACTCTTTCTCTTTTCTTTTTCTTTTATCTTCTGCTTCTAAGTGGAAAAGCAGAACCGAAACATGAGAAGGATCTACCCCTGAAATTCTTGAAGCCTGGGCGATTGTTGCGGGTTTAATCCTTTGAAGCTTCTGAGCAGCTTCTGTTTTCAATCCGTTTACAGATAAATAATCGAAGTCTGCTGGAATTATTCTATCTTCCATCTTCGCAAACTTGGCTATTTCCCTTTCCTCTTTCTTGATATATCCTTCGTACTTAATTTCCATTTCTATTACACTGGCGATTGAATCATCAAAAGAAATGCCGAGATATCTATATATATCTTTTAAAGAAACTCCCGGACGTTTCACCAGTCTTTCTGCACTTATTCTTCCGGTCAAACCTGTCAGTTCATCGTTTCTTCCAAGAGCTTCTTTTGCTTTATCATCAATAAGAACTTTCAATTCTTTTAAATCTTCGGAGTCTTTTGCTATCTTCGCGTACTTCTCTTTCATTCTTTCATAGACTTCATCGGAAACAAGTCCGTAATAATATCCATACTGCATAAGTCTCTTGTCTGCATTATCCTGTCTCAAAACCAAACGATGCTCCGCTCTGGAAGTAAACATTCTATAGGGTTCTGTTATTTCTTTTGTTGTAAGATCATCTATTAAGACTCCGCCGTATGCTTCTGTTCTCTTAAGAATCATCGGCTCCATTCCTTTTATCTTAGCCGCTGCATTTATTGCAGCTACCAATCCCTGCATTGCAGCCTCTTCATAACCAGAAGTTCCGTTTATCTGTCCCGCGTTATAAAGACCTGAAATCTTTTTTGTCTCAAGTGTCGGATGGAGCTGATGCGGCGGAACAAAATCATATTCAACAGCATATGCAGGTTTCATAACCTGTACATTTTCAAGACCGGAAATTGTTCTAACCATTTCAAGCTGAACATCTTCCGGCAAAGAACTCGAAAACCCATTAATATAGTATTCATTTGTCATCAATCCTTCCGGTTCAAGAAAAAGCTGATGCCTTGGTTTGTCTGAAAAGCGAACGACTTTATCTTCGATAGACGGACAATACCGAGGACCCACTCCTTTTATCACTCCTCCGTATAGTGGAGATCTATGAATGTTCGCTTTTATAATATCATGAGTCCTTTCGCTGGTATAAGTCATATAACACGGAACCTGTTTCAATTCGCTCCAACTCTTGATGTCTGAGGAATACGAAAAAAAGAAAGGATCCTCATCAGGTTCCTGAATCTCGCATTTAGAAAAATCAATCGTCTTTCCGTTGATTCTCTGCGGAGTTCCGGTTTTCA
>Ga0208940_1000353_pt1 | contig 59408 bp, 57 predicted proteins | sample AD_JPNNA6_MetaG_FD_184445 | JGI IMG/M metagenome (GOLD analysis project Ga0208940, IMG submission 184445) | Active sludge microbial communities of municipal wastewater-treating anaerobic digesters from Japan - AD_JPNNA6_MetaG (SPAdes) (version 2) | ecosystem: Engineered > Bioreactor > Anaerobic... | reverse complement strand
GAGGGAGATGTCGAACTCCTGGAAAAAATAGCCACCGGCGTGGCGGACGGTTCGCTTTGCGCGCTGGGCGGCAGCGCTCCCAACCCGGTCTTGAGCACCATTAAATATTTCCGGCATGAGTATGAAGCACACATCAAAGAACACCGTTGTCCGGCCGGTGTCTGCAAGGCACTGATAACCTACAGCATCGATGCGGAAAAATGTACCGGCTGCGGCGCCTGTATCAAGGTATGTCCAGTTCAGGCCATTACCGGTGAAAAGAAGAAAGCTCATGTAATTGATGACAAAAAATGCACCCGTTGCGGTGCCTGTATCGAAAGCTGCAAATTTGATTCAATCATTGTGAAATAAAGGTAGGATAAACCATGGTAAATCTGACTGTTGATGGAAAAAATATATCGGCGCCGAAAGGGACAATGCTTTTGGAAGCCATTCGTGGCGCGGGCATATCAATACCCACGCTGTGCGCGCATGAGGCTGTCAGCCGTTCCGGCGCATGCCGTTTGTGCGTGGTGGAAATTAAAAAAGGAAACCGGACCAGAATCGTTACCTCCTGTCTCTATGGTGTCGAGGACGGCCTGGTTGTCAATACCAAAAGCGACCGCGTGCTGAATGTGCGGCGTCTGGTCATGGAACTGCTCTTGGCGCGCTGTCCCGAATCGGATGTTCTGCAGAAACTGGCCAAAGAACTTGGTGTCGAACCCCAGTCCCGATTTGTTGCCGATACCGACAAAGGCAAATGTATCTTATGCCGTTCCTGTGTCCGTGTTTGTGAAGAAGTTGTCGGCGTCAGTGCCATCGGTCTTTTCGCCCGAGGACCTCATAAAACCGTCGGCACGCCCTACAATGAAAAATCGGATGTCTGTATCGGTTGCGGCGCGTGCGTTTATGTCTGCCCCACCGGCCATATCGAAATGACCTCTACTGAAGACAAGCGCAAAATCTGGGGTCGTACCTTCAAGATGCAGGCCTGCACAAAATGCGGCAAATTCTTCGCGCCGGTAGATCAATTAAAATTCATCAGCAAGAAAACCGGAACGCCGTTGGAAGAGCTTAAAATCTGCACCGAATGCCGGTAATTAAAATCTGGACAAACGGAAATCACTTTTCAATCTTTTCAGGTTCTTAATTCATTTTAAGAACCTGATTTTTTTCGCGTTACACTTTTTTAAAGGATTATCCGATCCAAAGCAGACTCACGACGCCGGCCAGATAAAAAGTGAGGCCGATCATGAAGTGATTTTTTTTCAAACTGTTGAGAAACCATGAAAACGCCGCGCCCAGACTGCACGCGAACAAATAAGGAATAAAAATCTGAATGGTTGTAAAGTGCATCAGATCGCCGGGCAGATAATAAAAAAGATAGGTGTGGAAAAACACGATTGAAAAGCAGTTGACCAGAATCTCCAGCGCCATGGCATCGATCGCGAAAAGAAAAGCCTTGGCTGATCCGTTATTCAAATTGATGAATTTGGGATTCGTTTCGATGGCGCTGTTCATGCAATAGATAAAAAATCCGTAGAGCGGCCACATCACCATGCCCACGCCGGAGGTATAACCGTGATACATCGGCCAGATTTTGTAAAGCCATCCCGGTTGTCCGGAAACCTTTACAAAAAAAGTGTCCAGAATGATTTCATACCACATCGCTCCGAAAAAAGTGGCGCCCATATAAAGGACAAGTTTGGGTAACTGAATGACTATAAATTTTTTGTTCAGCAGACTGCAAAAAATATAGATCAGGGGTGCAAAGAATAAAACAAAAGCAACAATGAATTTTGGCCAGGACCGGGCATCCAGAGATTTGATTTCTATGCGGGCCTTTTCGATTAAAATCCACCAGGAAAAATGCGCCGCCAGTAAAAAGATTAAATAGAACAACACAAAACATAATATTGCCCGCAGCAGATTCACCGGTGTGAAAATTTTCTTGAGAGCATTCATGTCCTGAAGCATCAGGGCCTTTTCAGGACGGGGTATGCTGCAAAAAAAATCATCAAAGTTCATATAAATATTGATAATCTTTCATATATTGGAAAATAAAAACGTGCTGTCCTGGACGGGATAAAATGTGTAAATTTCTGAAGAAAATTGATTGACATAAGAAATCAATCGCATTATATTCTCGCCGCTTTAAAGATAACTCCAAACAGGAGTTATATCAGAGACCTTGCTGGGGAATCGTTCAACGGTAGGACAACGGACTCTGACTCCGTTTATATAGGTTCGAATCCTGTTTCCCCAGCCATTTAAAATCAAGGGCTTGGGCGATGATCGCTTAAGCCCTTTATTGATTCATGCTCTCAAACCATAAACTTGCCATAATCAAAAATTCTGTTGCTGAATCCCGATGGCTTTCGATTTTGTCGGTGTCTTTGAAAATTAAATTCTGCGCTCCGTTGGACAACATTGTATTATACGTTGCCAAGGAATCGGAAAAGGGTATTAACGGATCATTCACGTTGTGAAATATCATGAGTTTGCCTTGAGGCGTCCAGTTGTCCACGCTGTTTTCGCTCAACGCGTTTATCAAAGCAGGTTCATTGTTGTTTTTGAGATTGTCCACAAAAACCGGATTAAGCAGGCTATTCAGGCTAAAGGTCAGTTGCGCATCAATCTCATCGCTTGTAAATTGACCACTGAGCAAATCCGGTATTCTGCCGGCATAGGGTTCTTGAAAAAAATCAGACAGAGGCCGCCCCCACTCATAAAACACGTTATAGGAATAGATGAGCGATACCGGGAAACAGGGGGAAGGATAGGTGCCGTCACCTTCCATAATGGCTTTATTTAAAAGCCTTACCAGATTGTAACCACCCGCCCCTACGGCAGTTGCTGTAATGTTAATGCCCTCAATGGGTCTTTCCTCGATCATTTTCAGTGTCGCCATCGCTATGTAACCACCCTCGGAATAGCCGGCAATGAATTTTTTGCCGTTTACCTTTATTTTTTTCGCCTTGATAAACTCGTCGCCGGCACGGATTAGGTCAATCATCGTCTTGGCCGCATGTTCAGAATTTCTCATCGGATATATGATATCTTTCGATACACCGGAACCGATCATGTCGGGTACTAAAGTATAATAACCTGCGGATCCCGCTACAGCAGCAACAGCCGCAAAAGATGTGGAGACATTCGACAAATTAAATTCCGAAGGTGCGTCCCTGTCAGCGAAAGTTTGTATGTTTCCGACAATCATGGAAGGCATGGCATCGGGAATCCCTGTTGGATAGGTGATCAGGCCTGATGCCAAGATGGATTGCCCTTTATAGGTCGTTCGATAGGTTATTTTGTATAATTGAATGGAGTGTTTCATAAACGCGATTGCCTGTACGGGAAGCCCTGCGTCCAGAGCCGTCTTTCTGATGCTATCGGCAGAAACTTTTCCAAGACTGGTTGATTCTACCAGGTAAACGTTCGAATTGTCGGGTGACGCGTTATGATCTGATGCTGAGGAAGAGTCACCTCCCTGACTGCAGGCGAATAAAAAAATGACACTCAGTCCCAGTAAAAAAAACTTTTTTATCAATGCCAGTCGTTTCATAAATTCCATCCTTGTCGTCGCTTTAATGGTTTACAATGAAGGTTTTTTATCACAACGTTTTCTCACCAGGAGAAAACAACATCCATTTCCACCTGATCATTATGGGCGTACCGGCCGAACAGGGACTGTGACGGGCCGTCAAAGGAAACAGCCGTTACGCCCACTTTCCACGAATCCGTGAATACATACCACAAATCGGCTCTGACCATGGTGTCGCCGTGCTCCGGATTCCAAGCCATGTTCAGGTTGGTCTCGATTTTCTGATTCATAAAGTTATTTCTCAGATGAGCCCAGAGCAGGGTTTCGAATTTCCGGTCGTAAAGCGTGTCCGGCCTGTCGGTAATCAGGGTTTGCTGGGCCTGCATGATGAGCAGACAATCCTCGAACAACCGGTAATCAACCCCGATGCCGTAGGCGACGGCGTCACTTTTATATGTGTTGGGATTCAGCTCAAAAATTCCCAGAGCGGGCTCGTCCGGGTATCCCCACAATTCGTATTTGGTGTTAAAGTAGCGGCCGATCGCATAGGCCGCTTCAGCGCGGATGCTCCAGTCTCCCCTGACAAACGCTGCATCCACGCCGATCGAGGACATCTTGTGAAAATCAGGTTCTGCGCCCGGATAAATAATAACCTTTCCGGATTCATAGTAAACTCCTCCGTACGTGGTTTTAAAAACGGGATGGAGATCATAACCGTGAAACAACGTTAAGCCCCAGTCCACCGTGCCTGAATTTTGAATGCGTAAGCCCACGGAGCTGTTCTCGAAGGAGCTCGCATCAAGATCAGGTTCTTGATTGATGATTTCCGCGTCATAATCTTTGGTCATCGAAATGATTTCTGGAAAGACCGACCAGCGTTCTGTTAAAAGAGGCAGTCGATAGGGAACGAGGACGGGCACCCACGCCAACTCCAGATTCCAGTCATTTTTGTTCAGACGCGCGGACAGGGAAGGGACGCCTATTTTTCTGTTCTCCAGGGATTTTATGAGAAATTGTGTGTAATCCCACGGGTTGAGAAGATCGTTAATCGGATATTCGTCCAGTCTGCCCCAGGAAAATCGCTGAATACCGGCGCGAAGTTCGAGAAAATCATTCGAATAGGATCCGTAAATTTCCTTAAATTCCAGAAAAGGGGTGATACTCTGGTAAACCTTGTCCCACGACTTGATGACACCATGATCTTTTACGGGTAAATCAACGCTGCCGTCCCATCCGCCTTCCAGCCACATATGCAAACGCCAGTTCGGAGGCGTTGTATCAACTTTCAATCTTCCCAGCAGACTCGGGTATTCCGGTTCCAGGTCTGTGTCTTGCAGGGGCAGAACACCACGCAAATCCAGTCTGCCGGAAACGGAAAGAAAATCCTCCGCAAAACTGACTGCGGAAAATGTCAAGAGAAGAAATACAACCATCAATGTTCTTTTCATGATCGTTCCTCCGGGTAACGGAAGCCTTTGCAATACGTCGGCTCACTTTAAAAATGTTCAGGATGCTTCCTGTTACTTCGCGCCACGCTCCAGCGACCGCTGCGTAAAAAGGTCATTGGGGTATTTGGTGCTGTAAGTAATGTTTTGAATCGTCAAAACTGTCCGGTGCCTGGTCTTAAAATTGGCCATTTCCAGTTCGAAGGGCGTCGGGATTCCGTCAATCACACGGATATCTTTGAATGTTCCGGAACGGTATAATTCATTGTCACGGTAGTATTCAACTTTGGTCGGCACCCAGAGGTTTTTGGCAACCCACGTGATATACTTTGTATATTTGCGCGGTTTTTTGGGTATGACTTCAATGACGTAACACGATTTACCGTCCAGAACTTCCTCGCGCAGTATTTTAAACGAATAATCGTTGAGTTCGGGCGGGCCGCTCAAGTCATCGTAGGAGAAGTCCGATCCGAAAAAGGAATCATCCTGCGAAGATGTGGGAATGCGCCGGATGCGCTTGTATTCCGGAAAGTAGGCCCAGAGATCGCGATTGGCAAATGTATGCGCGTGCAGCAAAAATCCGACACCCTTGAGATCTGCCGGCGAATTAAAAACGATGAGAATCTTGTACGCTTCCGGCGAAGCATCCTTGCTGTACATGGTAAGGGTTCGCGTGCGTTTCCCCCCTCCCTTGTCAAAGAGAATCATCGTCGCGTCAACCTTCTGATCCAGCTTTTTATTGCGTACCTCCTGTACCTTTTCAAAAACATCACGCCCGTTCATGGCGTAGGCACAGGGTAACAAGAAAAACACCAGGATAAATATGAAAAGGAAAGTACATTTTTTATTCATAGGATAAAGCCTCCACGATATTAGTTTTTGCCGCCTTTTGCGCCGGGACCATCCCGGATAAAGCGGCGAGAACGGCTGAAAGGAGCAGCACCATCATGATAGAACTCCAGGGCAGATAATACTGGGCGGCCGATCCGTAATTGGCGGAAAAAAATCCTTCCAGGCTTACCCACCCGGCAAATATCCCGGCCACTGATCCGAGAATACCGCCAGCTATCCCCATCAGTATCGACTCCAGGATGATGACCCCGTATATTTGCCTTCTCATTGTACCAATGGCGCGCAGCGTACCGATTTCGCGCGTTCGTTCCATGACCGATGCCAGCAGGGCAACAATAATACCCAGACAGGCAATCGTCAATGTAATAATGTTCAAAGTATAGTTGAAGAAAAACATATCATCCAGAATTTTTCGTATTTCTTCCTTGAATTCAAGTGAAGAGAGAACATAAAGTTTGCGATCGACACCGAAACGGCTCTGAATTTCCTCACAAACTTTCTTCACATCCGTTCCGGGATGAACGGCCAGGAAAAATGAATTGCATAGTCTATCACCCCAATGGCGCTGATACGTAGGAATATCCATTCCGATGACTCCGGCGTCACTCGAGTAATCCACCACTATTCCTGCCACGGCGAATTTGACCAGTCCTGATGGTGTCGGAAGCGTGATCACATCACCCTTTTTTACCTTAAAGATGGCGGCAAACGGTTCGCTGACGACCACGGTGTCTTTCGCTGGAACGCCGTTTGAAACTTGTTTTGTGTTAGTGTTTCTATGCTCGGGATATCGGGCTAAAGACGCAACGGAAAGCAGCACGCGTCTGCCGTTGTAGTTCATGAAAACCCTGCGCCACGGTGCCACACGTTGAACACCGGGCACTTTCTCCAATTGTGATGCCATTTCTACCGGCATGGGAATGCTGTGGGCATTGGCACTGGAACCCGGATGCCCGGAGGTGACAATGATATCTCCGATAATCATGGAATCCAGCCACTTGACCACCGATTGCTTGATGCTGTGCGTAAAGCCGACGCTGGCGACAAAGACCGAAATGCCAAAAAAAACAGCGGCAACAGCAACAGAGTTCCTGATCAAATTCTTCCGGAGGTTGAGGCCGGCCAACCTTCCTGCCGCTCCGAAATGCGATGAAAAGAAACGGTTGAATACATTCACAAATCCTTTGAGAAACGCCGGTGTAAAAAGAGATATGCCGACGGCGACCATGAGCTGGGCGATAATCAAAAGCGTTACATTTTTCGTCAGGGGAGAATCTCCGGTAAATTTGTACACGGAAAAAATGACGCCGGCAAGGATCAGGCATAAAACACCTCCGGTATTCAGACGCCTGGTCGTGTAAAATTTTTCTTCGGCATAGGGAACGGAACGTATCGCGGAAACAGGTGAAATAAGACTGCTCGTCCGCGCGGGGAAAAGAGCCGCCGTGAGACTGGCAACGATGCCGCTCACCAAACCCAGCACGGGATAAAACCAGGTAAAATGAATGCCGCTGACCGAGGTACGCACATAGGTTTCCGAAACAACTTTGCCGAAAGCGCCGACGAGAGAATCAGCCAGCAGCAGCCCCAGACCAACTCCTAATAAAGATGCGATAATGGATATGATTAAAATTTCGCCCAGAAACAGCAATATGATATCTCGTCTCAGGCAGCCCAGTGCCCGCAGGATGCCGATTTCTTTTCTGCGATTGACCACGGAAATAGAAACGGCGTTGTAGATGAGGTACATGCCGACAAAGATGGAAAGATAGCTGATGAGGTCCAAACCTTTTTGAAACCTCGCGATCATTTCCTCGACCTGCCTGGTTCTGCCGACGGGCGTGTCCACCATGTATCCCTGAGGCAGGGCGTCAGCAATAGCCTTACGGACCGTATCCAAATCTGTGCCTTCCCGAAGGCTGACATCAATTCTATCGACGCGTCCGTCTTTACCGAATGCCATCTGCGCGGCAAAAATATCCATAATGGCCATATTACCGCCCATGGCTTTGGCGGGACCTTCGGGGTTCAGAATCCCGCGGATCCGCAACGTTTTGATTCCATCGACGGTCTGCACCTGAATCTTCTGGTCGATGACAAAGCCTTCCCGTTCCGCCATCGTTTTGGTTACAAGAATGGAATCGGGTTTGGCCAGAAAAAGAAGTGGATCGGGGACGTCCGCGCTGTCACCGGTCAGACTGTATTCCCGCACCTGAGCGTCCACCAGCACATCGACGCCCATAATCATGATAGCCCGTTCCTTGCCATCCACGAGCAGGCCGTCCGTTTCGATGACCGGTACGGCATACTCCACCCCCTCAACGCCCTGAACCTTTTCGACAAGAGTCTCGGGAAACCCCGACTGGGCACCGGTGATCTGTAGTTTGGCTTTGCCGGTCACGCGGTTGAAGGAATCTTCAAAAGAGAAAAGAACACTCTTGTTGATCATGCCGATGGATACGATAGCGGTTACGCCCAGGCAGATTCCGGCAGCGGCCATGAATATCTGAGCTTTGCGCAGCCGGAAATGCTTCAGAGTGATATGTCGCAGCAAATTCCAAAAATTCATGCGGCGCTCTCAGAAAAGGAAATGTCTTCCGTAATGCTTCCGTCCTTGAGCCGGATAATGCGTTTGCCGTAAGAGGCGGCCTTGGAATCATGTGTGACCATGACAATGGTTTGACCGGCCTGGTTCAGATTTTTCAGCAACGCGAGAATTTCCTCGCTGATGTGTGAATCAAGATTGCCGGTGGGTTCGTCGGCCAGCAGAACGGCGGGATCGGTAATCAGTGCACGGGCGATGGCGACGCGCTGCATTTCCCCGCCTGAAAGCTGTTCCGGGCGATGGTCCGCGCGGGCTCCCAATCCGACTTTTTCCAAAAGGTGAAAGGCTTTTTCTTTGATTCGTGAAATCGGTACACCATCCAGCAGAAGCGGCAGGCTTACATTTTCTAACGCATTCAGAATCGGGAGCAGATTAAAAAACTGAAAAATGAACCCGACCCTTTTGCGTCGAATCAGCGTCAGCTCATTGTCGGAAATTCCGTGAATCGGCTGGCCGTCAATAAAGATTTTTCCATTGCTCGGTTGGTCTAAGCCCCCGATAAGATTCAAGAGAGTGCTTTTCCCGGAACCGCTTGGTCCCATGATGGAAAGAAAATCGCCCTTTTCTATTTTTAAAGAGATATTATGAAGCGCGCATATTTCCTGTTGCCCCTGGTGGTAATTCTTGCTGACGTTTTGTACTTCGATCATTTGCATCCTTTTCTGAAAAATTTATTGTAAGCATAGCGCTGCTCAATCATACTTTTATAGAGAATGATGCAAGGCTCTCCTTGCATGTAATAACTTAAAAAATATTTTTCACGCGTTCAATATCTGCCTTCGCTTCGGCGACAAGCCTTTCCAAAAGCTCTTTGCAGGTGGGAATATCTTTAATCAGACCGACCGATTGCCCCATCATCATGGGAGCATCATCAACATTGCCGGATTCCCAAGCCTTCCTGACCCGGTCACCCGCAATCAACGGAATAAGTTTTTCCAGTCCGCCGCCTGTCGATTCCACATTTAAAACTTCTTCCACCAATTTGTTTTTGATTGCCCGGCCCTGCAAGCCGATGGATTTGCAGATCAGCGCTGTTTCGAATTCCTGACGTCTGAGGATTTCCTGCTTGATATTATCGTGAACCTCGCATTCTTTCGTGGCGACAAAACGGGTGGCCATCATCACGCCCTGAGCGCCCAACGCCAGTGCCGCTGCCAATGTTCGTCCATCAGCTACACCGCCGACAGTCACCACCGGTATTTTCACGGTCTCGGCTATGCGCGGCGTGAGCACCATCGTCGTTACGTCATCATTGAGCGGATGACCGCCTTCTTCAATGCCCGCGGCATAAATCCCGTCATAGCCGGCTTTTTCCGCGTGCACGGCATGACGCACCGATCCCACCTTGTGGAACAGTTTCACACCGGCCTTTTTCAGAATGTCTATAAATTCCTTTCCCACCGCCTTGTCCAAGGGGGTTCCGGATATTTCCAGACCGGCAACTTTTTCCTCCGCGCAGACTTTCAAATACATTTTATGATGTTCCGCCGTGATATGCACCGAGGGCAGAATGGTAACGTTCACCATAAAAGGTTTATCCGTCAGCTTTCGGGTTGCCCGGATGGCTGCCCGGAACTCTTCTTCCGTGGGATAATTGCCGGCTGTCAGGTTGCCGAGGCCGCCGGCGTTGGATACCGCGGCGCAAAGCGTCGGTTTGCAAAGCCACATCATGGCGCCGCAGATAATGGGATATTTTACGCCGAACATTTCGGTAATGGCTGTTTTCATTTTTATACCTCTTTAAACGGTTCTAACGTGTTTAGTGCTAATCCATCATCACCAGAGAAGTAATCTTTGACGTTGGGGGCATATAGTCATCATCCAGAACTTTGATAATATCAGCGTACAGTCTCCTTTTCAGTTCGCCGAAAATGGTTCGTTTTTTCTGGAAGGTTTTGGCAAAAGCTATCGCGGTGGCCATCAGCTCGTCCTGATTGGCGCAGGCTTTCACAATAATATTGTGTTTCTCAAGCTCGGCCGCAGTGAAACGATTACCGGTCAGTTGCATCTGCGACAGAATGTGCATGGGAATGGCTTTCTTCACAAACGCGTTCATGCCCCACCGGAAAGGAATACTGATGTTGACTTCCGGGAAGCAGAAGAAACCTTTATCTGAACGCATGAAGCGGAAGTCGCAGGCACAGGCGACAATTGAACCATTGCCGAAAGCATGTCCATTGATGGCCGCGATAACCGGTATCGGATAAAGAAGCAGCTTTTTAAAGACCGTATCCATTTCGTTGATGAAATCTGTCACCGGCTGATGTTCATCTTTCTGCATCTGTCCCATAATCCACTCAACATCGATGCCCTGCGAAAAATTCTTCGGGTCATTGGAAGTGATAATCAGAGCGGTTATCGTTTTATCCGCGATGATTTCATCCAGCATCGCGTTTAATGTTTTGGAAAATGTCAGATTCTGCCTGTTTTCACCATTGGTCATGGTTATAATTGCTACGGTTTCATCTTTAGTCCAGTTCATGATAGACATATGTTTTCCCTCTCTTTTTTAAATGTATTTTAATGGCCCGGCGGCCAAAATATTCAACTATTTCAATATTATAAAAACGACCGGCCCCTGCACGCCTGCCGGAACAGGTATCGGAGTATAAGAAGTCCCCTCTTTTATGTCAAGGATATAATCGCCCCTGTCCAGCCAATTTAGGAATGTCCTGTTTTTACCAAAATAGAAATGTCCTGTTAGAAGAAAAAAGGATTGAAGTCCGGATCATGGCGGAAGACTTGACTGTTTTCTTTAAAAAAGCAAACTGAATCTCACGGGCGAAAAACGTTGCTTGTGGATTGTTCATAAATGTAAGCCTCCGCTTCCAGACAAAAGAAACGGAGGCTTTTTATTACCATATCATAACAGGGTGTACGGGCTAAACTGTCTGAAAGGTCGTCCATTCCTGCCACGTTTTATTGCTCCGGTGTATATACGGTTTTGTGCAATTTTACCGGTTTCATTTGTTTTTTACGCATGCGCAGATTGAGCATTTCCACACCCACGGAAAACGCCATGGCAAAGTAGATGTAGCCTTTGGGAACATGAACGTCAAATCCTTCGGCGACCAGTGTCACGCCGACCAGCAGAAGAAAGGAAAGCGCCAGTATTTTTATGGTCGGATGATCATCCACGAATTTGCTGATGGGTTTGGCGGCAAAAAGCATTACACCGACGGCACAAACAATGGCAATCGCCATGATGGAAATCTCCTGAGCGAGACCGACAGCGGTGATGACAGAATCCAGCGAAAAGACAATGTCCAGGAGTGCTATCTGAATCAGGACGGCGGCCACACTGGATGAAATAAGTTTGGGCGTTTCCTCCTGACTTCCCTCCAGACTGCCGTGAATTTCATGCGTCGCTTTAGCCAGCAGGAACAGACCACCGCCGATCAGAATAATATCACGTCCCGAAATTTCCTGACCGAATATGGTAAACCAGGGCGCAGTCAGCTTGATAACCCAGAAGATGGAAAACAAAAGAGCCAGTCGCGACAGCATCGCCAGCATCAGTCCTGCGCTGCGGGCAAAGTTTTGTTTATTCCCGGGCAGTTTACTGACGAGGATGGAAATAAAAATGATGTTATCAATGCCCAGCACTATCTCCAGGGAAGTCAGGGTCGCCAGCGCAATCCATGCTTCGGGATTTGTTAACCATGTAAACATAAACATTCTCCGTTACGTTGAATTAAAAATGTTTTTCATTATATCTTTTTTGAAGTTTTGTCATTAAGCATATCTCAAGGATTATAGTTACATCTAGATCCTCCGAAATTCAGTTAATAAACACCTTTGAAGAAAAAACGCTAAAATACGATCCATAAGCACTTTTCCAACAAAAGAAAATCTGCAACTCACTATAATCATGAGGAGTCGCATTTTTTTCTTTAAAAAAAGAAAATGTTCATATATATGAACATCAAAATTGAACATCTATTTTAATATAATAATTGTCAGGAGGATATATAATGAAAATCAAGAATGTTCAAAGGGTGGTTTTTTTATTGTTCTTTTTTCTGTTTGCGACTCAAGCATGGGCGGAAGAATGGGTTCTTTATGACGTGGCGAAAACAGGAAACAGATATTACGAAAAAAACAGCATCAAAAAAACAGGAGATAATATTTTCAGTGTCTGGACGATAAAAGTATACAATAAAGAAGGAAAAGCAAAAGACTTTTATCAACTGACACAAAAAAATGCAGCACCTCAAAGTCCGGATCTGTTAAACTTTAGCGCATTGCTTGTTGATGTTGATTGCAAGAATAATAAGTTCAAAATCAATGCGATGACTATTTACGACAAAGAAAAAAAGGCCCTTTTTTCGGCACCTGAATCGTTGTTCAAGTGGGACAAGATTGTCGATAATACGTCCTCCGGAAAGCTTAAAAGCAAGGTTTGCAAATAATAAGATTTGAAAAGTAAATGGATTAATATTCGATTCCCGCGCGGTCTTTGATGCCGGCATTGTAGTGATGTTTCACTTCCTGAACATCACTGACAGTGTCGGCAAGCTTAATGATTTCAAGGGGCGCGTAACGGCCGGTTAAAATCACGTCAAGCCCGGCAGGCTTGTGTTTGATCATGTCCACCACGTCTCTTAACTGGATAAGTTTGAAATACAGTGCGACATTGATTTCATCCAGGATGACCATGTCGTACTTGCCGCTCTTGATGGCCTTGCGTGCTGCATCCAGGCCTTTTTGAGCCATTTCGATATCTATGGCGGCGGGGTTGTCACGCATGACAAAGCTGTCCAGTCCGGAAGTTTTGATGGTTAAGTTGGGAAGATAGGTTTCTGCGGCAATGAATTCGCCGTATTTTCTGCCCTTCATAAATTGTATCACAAACACCTTATACCCCTGTCCGATAGCCCTCAGCGCCTGACCAAAGGCGGCGGTCGTCTTCCCCTTGCCGTTGCCGGTGATGACGATGACCAGCCCTTTGTTTTTTTGTCCGACAGTTTTCCTGGCTGTTTTGGGGACTGGAGGTTTCTTTCCGCTGACTTTAACAGCAGGGGTTTTTTTACTTTTTACAATAGTCATTTTTTAGCCTGTTTTTGGAAAAATTTTTCCGTGATTTCTTCCGCTACGGTGTAGGGATCGGATTTTCTGTTTTTGATTTTTTCTGCAATCTTCTCCAGTTCACCATCCGTCACCAGCGAATGCATTACCGGTTCCATAAGACAGGAGGTCAGGGCATCTTTGATTTCCGTCATGGCCTTACGATGCATTCTCTCGGTGAGTTGACCGCTTTGCTGCAGATAGAGGCGATGGTCTCCTATTTTTTGCGCGAGTTCGGCTGTATTTTGATTAAAAGTGGCCGGTTCAAAAGCATTGCCCACCATGACGATCGGCGGCTTCCATCCATCGGCCGTTTTTGGAGAAAGATTGAGCATGGAAGAAAGTTCCGTCTGCAACTGTCGGGCACCGGCGCGGTCCGCTTTATTGATGACAAAGACATCGGCGATTTCCATCAGACCGGCCTTCATGGTTTGAATCTCGTCGCCCATTCCCGGAACCAGCACGACCAGCACGGTGTGAGCATGATTGATGATATCAATTTCCTGCTGGCCGATGCCAACAGTTTCTACAATAATAATATCCTTGCCCATCGCTTCCATGACATGAATCGCATTGCCGGCGGCCTGTGACAGCCCTCCCAGCGCGCCGCGGGTGGCCAGCGACCGCACAAACACGCCGGTATCCTCGGCATGGCGCTGCATCCGGATCCGATCTCCCAGAATCGCGCCACCGGTGAAAGGACTGGTCGGATCGACAGCCAGCACGCCCACTGTTTTGTTCATCTTTCTGAATTCGGAAATCAATGCATCGGTGAGCGTGCTTTTCCCCGCGCCGGGCGCGCCGGTGATGCCGATGATGAAAGATTTGCCGGTATGGGTGTAAAGTTTTTTGATTTTCGCCTTGGCATCGGGAAGTTTGTCTTCGATATCCCGAATTAGGCGGGAAGCGGTGCGAATGTCACCGGCACAGATTTTTTTGATCGTAGTATCCATTTATCCGCCGTTGCAAACGTTTAGTGAGGTTTGATGTTTGTTTTTATCCATTCCACAATAGAATCGAGTGAAGCGCCGGGAGTAAAGATGGCCTTGATGCCCGACTCATAGAGCATTGAAAAGTCCTGTTCGGGAATAATGCCGCCGCCGATGACGGTAATGTCGCCTGCTCCTTTTTCACGCAAAAGTTCGACAACCTTCGGGAAAAGTGCACGATGCGCACCGGAAAGGCAGCTCAAACCAACCACATCTACGTCCTCCTGAATGGCGGAAGCCGCGATTTGTTCGGGCGTCTGATGACAGCCTGTGTAAACCACTTCAAATCCGGCATCGCGGAAACAACGGGCGAGAATTCGGGCGCCACGGTCGTGGCCATCCAGTCCCGGTTTGGCAACCATCACGCGAATTGTTCTTTCCGTCATAAAAAATCTCCTTAAATAACGGGTTTGGAATTTTATTCCACAATCCCCATTCGCTTCGCTCAGGGGATAATTCCACTTACGCTTCAAACTTCGCTAAGCTCGTTTTCCTACGTCGCTTCGCTCCTAGGATAGTTCGACTTACGGCTCAATCTCGCTTCGCTCGATTTCAGCTTGTCTCATTATCAGCGAGTGTCATTAGTACAGTCCAGGATCGCGATATTCTCCATAAACTTCCCTGTAAACGTCGCAAATCTCCTGCAACGTGGCCATGCTTTTCACCGCGTCAATACAGGGCGGCATGACATTATCGCCTTTTTTGCAGGCGCTTCTGATATTGTCCAGCGATGTTTTAACCGCTTTGTTATCTCGTTTGCGGCGCACTTCCTTAAGTCTTTTGATCTGTTCTTCACCAACCTTTTCATCAATATCAACAAGCGGAATCGGATGTGTGGCGTCGGTTGCGTATTTGTTGACTCCCACCATGATTTTCTCGTTCGCATCCAACTGTCTCTGAAATCTGTAAGCAGCCTCGGATATTTCCATCTGCGGGAAACCTGCTTCAATTGCGGCAATCATCCCGCCCATCTCATCAATCTTGTGAATATATTCCCATGCTTTTTCTTCCATTTCATTGGTGAGCGACTCGATAAAGTAGGAACCGGCCAGGGGATCAATGGTATTGGCCACCCCCGTTTCTTCGGCTAAAATCTGCTGGGTGCGCAGAGCGATTTCCACGGCATGCTCGGAAGGCAGACAGAGAACCTCATCCAACGAGTTGGTATGCAGCGACTGCGTACCGCCCAATACAGCCGCCAGTGCTTCCACGGTTGTGCGAACAACATTATTGTATGGCTGCTGTGCTGTCAAAGAGCACCCTGCTGTCTGTGTATGGAAGCGCAGCCACATGGAGCGAGGATTTTTCGCCTGAAAACGGTCACGCATGATTTTGGCCCAGATACGGCGGGCCGCGCGCAGTTTGCAGATTTCCTCAAAGAAGTCGATATGCGAATTAAAGAAAAAAGACAGTCGCGGAGCGAAGTCGTCAACATTCATGTTCTTACGACTGATGACGTCTTGCACATATTCGATGCCGTCACGAATAGTGAAAGCCAATTCCTGAACGGCGGTGGCTCCGGCTTCACGGATGTGATAACCGCTGATGCTGATGGTATTCCAGCGCGGAACATACTTGGTGCCAAATTCAACGGTATCACTGATCAGTTTTACGGAAGGTTCCGGCGGACACATAAAAGTCTTTTGCGCGATGAATTCCTTGAGCATGTCGTTTTGGATGGTGCCACCGATTTTGTTAAGTGGCACGCCTTTAATGTCCGCTGCAGCGCAGTACATCGCCCACAAAACGGTTGCCGGAGGATTGATGGTCATGGACGTGGTGACATCTGCCAGCGGGATGCCTTCCATCAGCACCAGGAAATCTTCCAGCGTGTCGATGGCCACACCGCATTTACCCACCTCACCCAGTGCTTTGGGTGAATCGCTGTCATACCCCATCAGCGTCGGGAAATCGAAGGCCGTGCTCAGGCCGGTCTGTCCTTCCCGAAGCAGCATTTTCCAGCGCTGATTGGTGTCGTGCGCGCTGCCCATGCCTGAAAACATACGAAACGTCCAGTACCGTCCCCGGTATCCGGTAACCTGGATACCACGCAAATAAGGAAATTCACCGGGCACGCTGATGTCTTCTGCGAAATTGGTATTCTTAATATCTTCCGGGGTATAGAGCCTTTTGATTTCCGTGTCCGATACGGTGGAAAAGCGCTCTTTCTGATCCGGATTATTTTTTAAAGCCTTTTGAACTTCTTCTTCCCATTTCTGTGTCAGTTTCAAAGAAGTCTCTTGCATTTCTTTGGAGAAATACACCATTAAACCTCTGATATTGTTAGCAAGTTAGTCATTATTTCTGCGCTTTTCTACCCCGCGAGGGGGTACTCAAAAGAGTTGCAGAAAATTTTTACGTTAACGAATTCATCCCGTTAATCGGGGTTCTGAATGATTAAGAATATCTGTAAAAACTAAAAAGCACTAACTCAAATCTTTTGATTTTGTCAAGGGATATTGAAGGTTTCGGAGTCCGGCCCTTGATGATTTTTGACGATGATAATAATCAAAAAAGCACTCCCGTCTTTGATGCAGAAGTGCTTTTGTTGTTGAATCTTTTATATGATTAAGATTAAAGTGGCTTTACGTTTTCCGCTTCCTGGCCTTTTTTACCCTGCTGTATATCAAAAGATACACGCTGTCCTTCATTCAGGGACTTGAAACCATCGGCCTGAATGGCACTGAAATGAACGAAAACATCTCCGCCATCATCCTGCTTGATAAAGCCGAATCCTTTTTTGGCGTTAAACCATTTTACAATTCCTTCCGGCATAGTTGTGCAAACTCCTTTCATAAATTTTATCAGTCGAATTAAAACTATGACAGAATTTAAAACCGTAAAACTTTAAAGAATGTATAAGATTACCCGGAAAGGATGAAGATCTGCAAAACTCTAAAGATTATGACGGATTAACCTTGTACCTTAAAACGTTTAAATTCAACTTTTTTCCATCGTTTATCTCTCACGACGCCGGATTTTACTTAAATCCAAGACCCGATAAAGTCAAGCTATAATTTATTGTTCATAGCGCTTAAATTTTATAAATAAATATGTTATTAGAAACAAAAATGGTGGGGTGATTTTTAAATCATCAATGAGAACGAATTAATTTTGATGGAAAGGATTTATTATGAAAAGAAAAACAGCAGTTTCAGTTTTAACAGTGGCCGTATTTCTGATTGCGGCAGTCTGCTTCGCTGAAGTTAATCCTCCGCAAGTAGGAGAAACCTTCCCTGAGATCGAGTTGGCGAAGCCAACCGCCCCCGCCGAACTGCAATATCTGGGATTGTCCGGCAGTGGATTTTTTAAAGTCAATCAAGTCAAGGCGGATGTCGTGATTGTGGAAATATTCAGTATGTATTGTCCCTACTGTCAGGGAGAAGCCCCGAATATGAATAATCTGTACTCGTTGATTGAAAGTAATCCCAAACTGAAAGGCAAAATCAAGATTATCGGCATCGGGATAAATAATTCCGCTTATGAAACCGATATTTTTAAAAAGAAATACAAAGTGGAATTTCCCTTGATTCCGGATGGAGACTTTAAGCTGCACAAGACAATCGGTCAGGTGAGAACGCCGTATTTCATCGTCGTCAAACTGAAAGGCCGAAAGGCTGATGTTATTTATTCCAAATTAGGGGCGCTGGGAGACAACAAGGCTTTTCTCAGTCAGATCGTTAAATCAGCAGGATTAAAATAGGGGTACCTCATGAAAAAAATATTATTATCAATTTTATTGATTGGTGTTTTTGCATTCAACGTTTATGCTTTATCTGATGCCTATAAAAATAACGTTTATAACCCGGGAGAATTAAAGCCTCGCGACAGTGTCTTAAAGGTAAAGGCAGGAGATGCAGCACCGGATTTTACGCTCAAGGCGGTCAGCGGAAAAATGATTTCACTCAAGGATTACCAAGGGAAGAAAAATGTCGTGATTTCTTTTGTTCCGGCGGCGTGGACACCCGTCTGCTCCGATCAGTGGCCGGGCTATAACATCGTGCAGGATTTATTTGAAAGTCATGATGCTGTTATGCTGGGCATTACCGTTGACAGCATTCCCACCCTTTTTTCCTGGACGAACCAGATGGGAAAACTCTGGTTTGAAGTTTTATCCGATTTCTGGCCGCATGGGGCTGTAGCCGAAAAATTCGGTGTGTTGCGTTCCGACGGTGTTTCCGAAAGAGCGCTTTTTATCATCGATAAAAAAGGGATTATTCGTTACATTGATGTGCATGATATTAATCATCGACCACCGCTGGAGGCTCTTGTCAAAGAACTGGAAAAATTAAATTAATTCCTGCAAAAATAAATATTTAAAAGCAGAATATTATTTAATATTCTGCTTTTTTCTTGACACAGCTCTGATATTAATCTATGCACGTTCCAGAGATTTCTGAACGCCGGTCATTTTTTGTTCATCATATAAAAGGATGAAGGTAATCAGGTTGGACGTGGAAGAAAAAAGAAGAAAGAAGAAAGAGAGAGAAAAAGAAAACAGACGAAATACAATCTTGAAAGCAGCGAGAAAACTCTTTTTTGAGCGTGGTTTCAAGTCTGTAACGGTTGATAATATCGCCGAGAAAGCGGACGTCAGCAAGGGATCGATTTATCTTTGTTTCGAAAGCAAGGAAGAAATATACACCCAGATTCTCATTGCCGACAATATTGCTCTTTATGAAAGGATAAAGAATTTTTCGGCCATAGAAGCGTCCTCTGCACAGCTCTTGCAGGAATTTGCCCGAATTTACGTCGATTACTTTCTTAACGATAAGGAACTCTTCAGAATTTTGATGACCTTCATGATGCAGACCGGCCAGATGCATTTGACGGCACAGCAGGGCACTGAGCTGATCAGATCAACAAATCAGAACATCAACATTATTTCTCAAATCATTCAGAAGGGAATAGATTCCGGCGAATTTTCGCCGGTGGACAACATACGCTTGATGCAGAATGCAATCTGGGGAATGTTAAACGGCATTATTTCACTTTATCTTTTTACCGGAAATCCGATAAAAAGAATGGAACGAATCCATTCTACTGTGCAGGAAAGTCTCAATATTATCATTAATGGTTTGAAAGCGTAAGTTTTCTTCGGACAGCGCTTATTTCCCTGTATCTTTTAAGATTTTTTTAAAATCCTGTTCGGCTTCGTGGAGTATTCTTTCCACGTCTTCCTCCAGTTTTTCAAATCTTTCGATAATCACTCGCGCCTGATCGGTCAGTTGCAGGGATTTTTCCTTTTCACTGGTTGCCACCAGTTTCTTATCCATCCGTTCTTCGGAGGCTTTTAATCTTCCCCAGGCTGCACGGTAGGACATACCCAGTTCCTTGGCAGCGGCATTCAGGCTGTGCTGCTCCTCGATGGACTTGAGAATTTCATCACGGCCTTTGCCGAAAATGACCTTGCCGTTCTCCTCAATCCAGATTTTGTATTTAATTTCCACCAAGCGCCTCCTGATTGTTTACTTTGAATTATCTATTGTTATGATATGGCAAAAAAGTCAATAAAATTCGTCATCGCTCTTTCGCGTATTAGTTTGAAAATCATACATTTGGGAGATTGTCAGCGTCACAACCGGTAACAGCAATATAATATTCTTGACTATTAAATCCAGTTGTTTATATCTTGACCATGACGTGATGTTACGAAAACACCGAGGTAATGGATTTTGAAAGTATTATACTACGATTGTTTCGCGGGCATCAGCGGCGACATGAATCTGGGCGCCCTGCTCGATTTGGGTGTTGACCGCAAATATTTACTCAAGGAACTTGGCAAGCTCTCCATCGGATCTTACAAAATCAAAAATTATCAAGACAAGCGCGGCGGCATCACCGGCACGAAATTTGATGTTGTCATCCCCGCTTCGAAGAAAAAATCGTCGCCGCTTGAACGGCAGAACCGCGCGTATCGCGATATTTCAAAACTCATCAGGCAAAGCCAACTGTCCGAGTATGTCAAAAAAACCTCTCTGAATATTTTCACCCGGCTTGCCGAAGCGGAAGGAAAAATTCACGGCTGCAAAATGGAAAATGTCCATTTTCACGAGGTGGGCGCGATTGATTCGATTGTGGATGTCGTCGGCGCGGCGGTTTGCCTTGATTATTTGAAGGTGGATAAAATCATCGCCTCCCCCGTCGAGCTCGGCTCCGGCATCATTCATTGCCATCACGGCACACTGCCTGTTCCGGCTCCCGCCACGGCGGAAATTCTAAAAGGCATTCCCGTCAAAACCGGCCTTGTGCCCTTTGAGGCGACCACGCCCACCGGCGCGGCGATTCTTGCCGCGACGGCATCGGCCTTCACGGACAACATTGATTTCACGCCGCTGAAAATCGGTTACGGTTTGGGAAGCAGGGAGTCTTCCGTTCCCAATGTTCTGCGCGTGTTTCTGGGAGAAAAAACCGCCGCGCTTTCGTCTGATACGCAAATCAGCGACGCGGTTGTAATTGAATGCAACATCGATGACATGAATCCCGAATGCTATGACCACCTCATGGACCTGCTTTTTGCCGCGGGCGCCCACGATGTTTTTTTCACGCCGATTGTCATGAAAAAATCCCGTCCGGCCGCCACCGTCTCGGTGCTATGTGATGTCAGACAACAGCCGGTTATGGAAGACATCCTGTGGCGTCATTCCTCCACCTTCGGTCTGCGTTCATACAAAGTGACCAAGTCCATGCTGCAGCGTAAAATCATTCAGGTGAAGACGCGATACGGCACGGTGCCTGTGAAGTGCGGTTATCTAAACGGGCGTCTCATCAAATCCAAACCGGAATATGAAGACTGCAAAAAGCTGGCCGAGGCAAACGGAGTTGCCCTGCGGGAGATTTACGAAAGCGTTCAAGCTAAAATGAGGATAAAGACGTGACAAAAAAAGAGCTCAAGATACTTCTGGAAAACATTCGCGAGGGAAAGCTCACCGTCGAGGAGGGGCTTGAGAAACTCAAACATTTTCCCTACCAGGAGCTCGATTGCGCCAAACTCGACACGCACCGCGAATTGCGGGTAGGTTATCCGGAAGTCATCTTCTGCCCGGGGAAAACCATCGAACAGATTAAAACCATTTTCAGGAAAATGGCGGCGGGGAAATCAAACATTCTGGCCACGCGCGCCAATGATGAAATTTTCAGTGCCGTCAAGGAAATCTGCCCTGAGGCGTCTTATCATCCTCTGGCGCGAACCATCACCGTGATGAAAAAGAAGCCGCGGCCATCCAGACATTACATCGCCGTCGTTTCGGCGGGAACCGCGGATCTGCCCGTCGCCGAAGAGGCGGCGGTGACCTCGGAAGTTTTCGGCAACCGAGTGGAGAGAATCGTCGATGTCGGCGTCGCCGGCATCCATCGTTTGTTCGATAAATTGGATATCATCCGCCGCGCGCGTGTGGTCATCGTCGTCGCCGGAATGGAAGGCGCCTTGCCCAGCGTGGTCGGCGGCCTCGTGGACAAGCCGGTCATCGCGGTGCCCACATCCGTCGGCTACGGCGCCAGCTTTCAAGGCGTGGCGGCATTGCTGGCCATGCTCAATAGCTGTGCCGGCGGCGTGTCGGTCGTCAACATTGACAACGGCTTCGGCGCCGGCTGCGCCGCCAGCAAAATCAACAAACTCAAATGATAACCGCAATAGCATTGAGGTGATTTGATAAAAAACAGTAACCGAAATCCGATTACAGTCTGAAAAAATCGAAAACAGAAAATCATGAATTGGGATTTAATAGCTTGATTTATTTAACAATTGTTGTAAAAAAATAAAAACTCAAAAACGATTTATACAGAAAGAGACTGTCTGTGTTTACAGATTTATACAGATTGTATAAACATTGTTAACATTAATAAAAATACCTTGACCAATGAACTAATAGATATCCATAAAATGTAATTACTGATGAAAACAAACAAAGAGAATCAAACCAAGCTAAAGGTTTTATCCCTTTTTTCCGGTTGTGGAGGGATGGATTTAGGTTTTGAAGGAGGATTTAATGTTCTATCTAAATCCATCAACACAAAAATTCATCCAGAATGGGTAGATAATAAGAAAAATATACAGAAATGGATAAAATTACCAGAAACAGTTTTTAAAACCATTTTTGCGAATGATATTTTTCCAGCCGCCAAAGCATCTTGGGTTCCCTATTTTGAAAGAAGAGGTCATGATGCGGCAGTGTTCCATAATAAAAGTATCGTTGATTTAGTCAAAGAACATAATAAAAGCGGTAAAATTTTTCCTTATGCCGATGTTGTTACCGGAGGCTTCCCCTGCCAAGATTTTAGTGTCGCCGGTAAAAGGAAAGGTTTTAATTCACACAAAGGTCACCATGGCGCGTTATTAAGCGGCGTTGATAATCCGTCAGAAGAGAACAGGGGTAAGCTTTATATCTGGATGAAACGAGTCATAGAGATTGTTCAGCCAAAAGTATTTATCGCCGAAAATGTTAAAGGGCTTGTGAGTTTAGCGGACGCTAAAGATATTATCGCAACTGATTTTAAAAATATTGGTTCTGGCTACTTAGTAGTTGACCCAAAAGTTCTTTACGCTCCAATGTATGGTATACCACAGAGCCGTGAAAGAGTGTTTTTTATTGGTTTTAAAATAGATGATTTAAAAAAGGACGCAATAAAGGAATTGTCAGTTTGTAACATTTCAGACAAATATAATCCCTATCCCAGACAAACCCATGGAGTACACGAACAACCGCTATTTCATCAAAACGCGCTTATGCCCTATGTTACAGTTGGTGATTACATAGGTGATTTGCCAGAGCCGGAGGAATCAGACGACCCGGCTCACCAATCATATTCCAAAGCTAAATGGTATGGGCCACATTGTCAGGGACAGACAGAAGTTGATCTGGGTGGTATTGGCCCAACAATTCGATCTGAACACCATGGCAACATAGAGTTTAGAAGACTTTCTCTTGAGCATGGTGGTAAATATAATCGCGAGCTGAGGGAAGGTTTACGCGAAAGGCGTTTGTCAGTTCGAGAATGTGCAAGAATTCAAAATTTTCCAGATGATTTTGAATTTGTTAGAAAACCTTCTGTGTTAGGCAATAATTACAAATTAAGTGCGTCCGAAGGTTACAAACTTGTGGGTAATGCCGTCCCTCCTTTACTTGCCTTCCATATTGCATGGCGTCTACAAGAACTTTGGCCTCTATTTTTTAAGGAATAAGAAAAACCCATGATTATTTCAGAGAGAATCGATAAAAGTAATTATGATTTTGAAGGACTACTATCAAAATCTTACAAAATAATTGAGAATACCGCTAAGAGTGACCCTTCATATTTCATTCAAAGGTCCGCAACGGATTTTGAAAAAGATATATTTGATTCATTGTGTGAAGCCGCAAAAGGAACAGATTTTGACAAGACGATTGTTTTAATATCTGGGCATAGATTTCCAGATATTGTTATCAAAGAATATTATGGCGTTGAGGTAAAAACAACCAAACAAGACTATTGGAAAAGTACCGGTAATAGCGTTCTTGAATCTACACGGATAGAAAATGTAAGCAGAATTTACATTTTTTTCGCCAAACTAACAAACCCCATAGGTTTTAAGTATCGGCTTTACCAAGAATGCCTTTATGATATTGCGGTAACTCACTCTCCAAGATATTTGATTGATATGAATTTGAATTTGGGTGAAAGCATTTTTGATAAGATTGGGTTAAGTTACGATGAACTAAGAACAAAAGAGAATCCTATTAAACCAATCGTTTCATATTATCGGTCAATATCTAAACGTGGCGAAGAACCTTGGTGGATGGATAGCGGTGAAGCGACTGAAATTCTTATCAAGCCAACAGTTTCTCTGTGGAGCAACCTGTCCTCAGCTGAACAAATAAAATTAAGAAACGAAGCAATCGCACGTTTTCCTGAGATATTTGGAAGAAGTAGCACAAAATATCAAAAATTGGCATCTTGGCTTGCGGCACGCCACGGAATAGTGGATGCTTCCTTACGCGATAGGTTTTCAGCCGGAGGTAAAGTTAATCTAACTGTCGGAGGCACCATTTATAAATCACTTCCAAGAGTATTTCTACATCTTAAAACCAACGCTCATGAAATCATTGAATGTGTAAAAAAATTAACACCAGAAGAAGCCAAGCATTATTGGGATTTATCTTCAGAACCAACATCCATTGATCAGTTATTATCCGAGTGGACGAAACAATTAATATTTCACTCGGGCCAACTATTTTATGATTCTGAAAAATTTATCATTCACTTATTGGGAATATCCTTTTCCGATGTTGATTGTCCTTCTGTTGTCAAAGAGCGTCGAGCACATTATGGGATTAAAGAATAGTGCGAAAAAGTAAAATCAATAATTACTTAGGTCGAAACCTGAGCAAGGAGCGTGAACCAGATAAAATTTCAAAAGAAAAGCGCTCAACTGTTATGTCCAAAATCCGCTCTATGGGTACGAAATTCGAGTTGGATTTTGTAAATAAATTAAAAAAAAATACAAGAAAAAAATTCAAGACAAATGTGAAGGAATTAAAAGGCAAGCCGGATATCGTTTTTAATAGATATAAACTGTGTGTTTTTCTCGACAGCGATTTTTGGCACGGGTGGCAATACCCACGATGGAAGCACTTAATGAAAAATGATTTCTGGCGCAAAAAGATAGAAGCAAATAGAGCCAGAGATAAAAAGAATACTGCTTGGTTGCGCCGAGGTGGTTGGTCGGTAGTGCGAATTTGGGAGCATAATATAAAAAATAATATTGACAAAGAAATAAACAGAATATTGAATAAGCTAAATGAAAAATGCTAACAAGGTGCTGTACCTGACCGCTATTCCGCTGCGCTCCATTGCCTGCCGGTTATGCGGAGCGTTATACTTTCTTCAGTTTACCGTCTTCATCTTTTTCACAATTCAGCACTTCGTTCAGGCTGCCGGTGCGGTAGCCTTTAAGGTCCAAAGCGCAATAGGCAAAGCCGATTTGCCTGAATTTTTTGTGGACGTCATTCATCAATTTCAGATTGAAAAATTTGCGTCTTTCATTTTCCGCCACTTCAATCCTCGCCACGTCGCCATGATGACGCACGCGAACCTGTTTGAACCCCAGCCGGAGTAGGTACTCTTCTGCGTGATTCACCATGGCCAGTTTGTCGCGGGTGATTTTCTCGCCGTAGGGAAAGCGCGATGCCAGGCAGGCAAAGGACGGTTTGTCCCACGTCGGCAATCCCATCTTTTTCGATAATTTCCGAATGGCGTCTTTGGTAATTCCGGCTTCCCGCAGCGGACTCACAACGCCCAGCTCTTTGAGCGCCTGCGTGCCGGGGCGATAATCCTTGACGTCATCGGCATTGGAACCTTCGGCCATCCATTGGATATGATGTTTTGCCGCCGCGGCCTTGAATTTGGAAAACAGCTCATATTTGCACAAATAGCAGCGGTCAGGACGATTTTCGGCAAATCCTTTGATTTTTAATTCATCGGTTTTGATGACGATATGCCTGATGCCGATGCCGCGCGCAAAAGCCTTTGCTTCCTTAAATTCACGTTCGGGAAAGGTCGCCGACCGGGCGGTTATGGCGATGACGTTGTCTTTCAACACGTCATGGGCGACTTTCAAAAGAAATGTGCTGTCCACGCCGCCCGAATAAGCCACGGCCAGGGGCGCTGATTCTTTTATGATATGCTGTAGATGATTCAATGATTTCTGCAGTTCCATCTTGACGCTTATATAACATAAACGGCTTTCCATTGCCGTTTTTTTCTTGTTTCAGGCGGTTATCCGTTGACGCTCTGTAATATATCTTGACCTTTTTTCTGTTCTTATCCTATTTTAGGCTATCAATCAGCAGGGGGTAAACTTATGTCCAAACTGGTTCGTTTCGGTGTTTCGCTGGAGGAAGATTTACTGGTTAAATTCGACCGTCATATAAAACAGAAGAAATACACCAATCGTTCGGAAGCTTTACGTGACATGATTCGTGATGAGTTGGTCAAGAAGGAATGGACTGAAAATAAGGAAGTGACCGGGGCCATTACGCTGGTTTATGATCACCACACCCGGGAACTGGTTACTAAAGTACTCGATGTTCAGCACGATTATCATGCCTGTATTCTTTCCTCCCAGCATATTCATCTGGATCATCACAATTGCTTTGAAATCATTGTGACCAAAGGTAAGTCGAAGGAAATAGAAGAACTTTATCAGAAACTGAAGTCCATCAAGAGCGTGAAACACGCCGGATTTATGATGGCCACAAAAGGCAAGGATTTGCCCTGACATTGTCCTGATTTCAGCACCGCTGAAACGACAGGGGCAGCTCCAGATTATTTTCTTCCAAAAGTTTTTTGTCGGCAAGTATTTCCGAAACCGGGCCATCGGCCACCACAGTACCTTCCCTAATGATGATGCAGCGCCGGCAGACATCCATAATCAAATCCAGATCGTGCGATGCTATTATTTTCGAATGCGCGAATGTTTTAAGCAGATTGATCAACAGTCGTCTCGATCGGGGGTCGAGATTGGCCGCCGGTTCGTCCATGGCAAGAATATCCGGCTCCATGGCTATGACCGAGGCGATAGCCACAGCGCTTTTCTGACCGCAGGAGAGATGATGCGGCGGTTTGTTTTTTAACTCAAGGCCGTTGACAAGGTTCAATGCAAAATTCACCCGTTCCCGCACGGCCGCTTCATCCAGCCCCAGATTGAGCGGTCCGAAGGCGACATCTTCGTAAACCGTCGGCATGAAGAGCTGATCATCGGGATTCTGAAAAACGATGCCGACTTTTCTGCGGATTTCCTGCTGTGTCTTTTGGGTCAGATAAACATCGCCGATATTCACCGTTCCCGAAGTCGGCATGAGGTAACCGTTCATGTGCATCAGGAGGGTGGACTTGCCGGCTCCGTTGGCGCCGATGATTCCCACCGATTCGCCGTGCGTGATCCGGAAAGAAATATCCTTCAGCGCAAGCGTTCCGTCCGGATAGCGGAAAGAGACATTTTTAAATTCCACAATATGATGGCTCATGAAAAAACCCCTTGCACAAACCGGCCCAGTATTTCAGTTGCCGGATAGAATCTGAAAACGAAAAGCAGGGCAACCGCGCATAACGCAAAAACCACATCAGCCGATTTAATTTGAAAACGTTTCAGCGTGGGCATATCGCCCTGAAAACCCCGCGACAGCATGGCATAATACACCCGTTCCGCTTTCTCCACGGATCTGAGGAAAAGTATTCCTACTATGCGGACAAAAATTTTGATGCCTTTGCCGCGCTCGCTGAATGAGCGCATGTTTCTCGCCCGGACAATCCGCATGGTTTCTTCCATCAGGACAAAAATATAGCGGTAGAGAAAAAGAAGCTGCGAAACGAAAATCGAAGGCAGCCCCAACTGCCTCAACGCATGGCAGACACCGGGAAAAGAGGTGGTGGCGATAAGCAGCAGCGCGGTACTGACGGTGAGCGCGAACTTGATCAGGATGGAAATAAAAGACAACCACCCCGCTGAAATCGTAAATCCATTCAATATCACGATCTGTCCCGAATCCAACAGCGGATTGAAGATGCCGATAAAGACAGCGAAAGGAGAAACGAGAAGGACTTTTTTAAAAATAAATATAAGCGGAATTTCGCCCAGCGTCATCAAAAGCATCGGATAAAGAAAAAAAGGCAGCAGGGCAACGGTTTCGTACTTGGAAAAAGAAATGACCGTAAATAAAAAAAGAAGGGTAACCGCCAGTTTGACACGCGGATCCAGCCGGTGGACGAAGGTGTTCTTGTAGGAGAGCTGATCGAGAAATCCGATATTGTAATATTGTGTGTCAAACGTCATGGTTCGATCCGGTGTGTGCTTTACGCCGGATCGCGCAATAGACATCTGAGAAAATCAAAGCGGCCATTTTCTTCTATTGCTTAACCCGGGCTTAATCAATGTTTATATCAATATCAAATATCATACGCCCTGACAGTAAATCCAGTTATTTTCTGTCAGGGCGTAAATCAAATATTTCCGGGCAATGCTATTGTTTTTTGAAAATCCGGATTCCGAATCCGATAAAGACAATAAACATCAGAACAATGGCCGCCCCGACAATGCCGGCGACGGAAGTTCCGGGTTCAATGCCCGGCCAGGCGGGAGGCGCCTCTTCAGTTTCTTGTTCAACGGCCGCCGGTTTGAAACCGTAATCGGGAAGAAACGCCGTCTTTTCCTGAATATCTTTCAATACGGGAACTATCCCGCTTGTTTGTTCTTCGAGTTCGCCCTTGCCGGTCACCTTTTCTATGGACCATTCCAGTCCATCGGGGTGCGTTGAGGCAAACCAGGAAAGCGCTCCTCCGGTCATCACCGCCAGAATCACAAAACCGACCAGAACATTCTTAATGGAAAGACCGGCATCCAGGGGACGAGCGGCGATACTGGCTTCCAGAATTTCCGGCCGGGCCTGTTTCACATAAAGAATGATGCCGGCCGTGATCATGCCCTCTATTAGACCGATGGCCAGATGAATCGGCTGCATCAGCAGGACAAAAGTCTCGAAGGGCAGTTCGCTCTTGCCGGACAAAAGCGTTTCCAGAACCACTGAAAAAGCGCCCAACTGCAGGGCAATGATGACGCTGACAATTGCGGCAATGAATATTCGCCTTGTGTTTGTCGAGTCTCCGGCGATGGGTTTATAAATCAACGGGTAGGCGATAAAACAGGGATAAATTCCCAGGTTCCAGATATTACAGCCCAGGGCAAGCAGTCCTCCATCGGCGAAAAAAAGCGCCTGAACCACCAGCACGGAGGCAATGGCCAGAAAGGCCGCGTATGGTCCCAGAAGAACGGTCAGAATCATACCGCCGCCGATATGGCCGCTGGAGCCTGTTCCCGGAATGGTGAAATTGATCATTTGCGCAGCGAAAATAAACGCTCCCATGATACCCATCAACGGAATCGTCTTGTTATCCAGATTCTCCTTCAATTTTTTGGAAGAATATCCAATGGCTGCCGCGGAACCGGCCCACATCGTTGCTCCCACCGCGGGTGAAAGTAAAGCATCCGCCATATGCATGTTAAGTTCTCCTTTAAAAAAAGATCAGTTATCCGCCTTCATCTCTAGAACCGGAACGCAAGTCCGGCGAGTGCGGAAATGTCGGCTTCCGAATCGGTCAAACCGTATTTCATGCCGAGGTCGATATCCAAATTTTCATTGATCGAATAAATAATTCCGCCAAGAACAAAAGCAGGATCATCATCCGCGTCGCCATCAGGATTGCGCTCAACACCGATATTGGCGACCAGACTTAAGTCTTTAACGACTTCCCAGACAGTAGCAACGGAAGCATGCCAGATATTCTCGCGCTCGTCGGCGTCATTTTCATTTCTGATGTATCCCAGATTAACATGAAACGCGAACGGTTCCACTTCCTGGGAAGCAATGAAAAAAATCTGACCTCCAAATTTCCCTGTACCCAGTCCCTTGTCTTCATCACCGGTGGGGAAGCTGATTCCCGGTTTCAAGGCCAGGCTGAAGCCTTCTTTTTCAAAGACCTTGATTTTGGCTTCGAATGAAGCATCGCCGATGCCGTCCTCATCATAAACAACGATATCATTTTCTTTCTCTTTCCCCCAAAGATAAGGCAGACTCATAACCAGATCAACATTATCTACTATCCCGTAAGACAACGTGGCTGCCGTCTCGACTCCCGTTGCCTTAACCGAAACACCCCCGACATTTTCTTTGTCCCGGTCATACTGACCGTTGAACTCCAGTTGAAAATTCCCCTTTCCCTGTGTGCCGGTGTCGTCGGTAATCAGCGGATGTGCCGCCCAGGATGGGCAGGCAAAGAGCAGCGCCGCTACCAGCATTAATCCTTTTGCAGACCAATTCTTAAGCATTTAAACCCTCCTTTTGTGCTACGAATAATAATTTAGTGACACCTTATTGTGTTTCTGTCAAGTTTTAAATGGTTTCAAAACGATGAATTTTCTGAACGAAGATTCTCTAAATATGTTTAATATAACATATTGACTTTTTTCTGACTTTCGGTCAATTTATGCCACGTTTGACATATACCAAAAATGACAGAGGTATTTGGGGAGGATTTATATGAAGATAACAAGAAGAGGTTTTTTAACTCTGTCCAGCGCCGTCGGAGGCGGGATTGCCCTGTCCAGCTTGGGTCTTAATCTGAAGCCGACGCGGGCATATGCGGAAGAGTTAGACAAGATGAATCGAGTTAAAGCCGCCAAACAGACGACAACGATTTGCTGTTACTGTTCCGTCGGCTGCGGTCTGGTTTGCAGCACGGATAAGGCGACGGGAAAGATTATTAACATTGAAGGCGACGCCGATCATCCCATCAATGAGGGATCGCTGTGCGCCAAGGGCGCGGGTTTCTTCGACCTGACCGAAGCCAACAAACACCGGCTGACGAAGGTTCTCTACCGCAAACCGTACGGAACGGAGTGGGAAGAAAAAGACTGGGATTGGGCGCTGCCCCGCATGGCCCGCCTGATCAAGGACACACGTGACAAGAATTTCACCCGGACCAACGCCAAGGGCGAACTGGTCAACCGTTGCGAAGCGATCGGCCACTACGGCAGTTCAAATATCGATAATGAAGAATGCTGGCTGGTTACCGTCATGGCGCGTTCTCTCGGGCTTGTCTATATTGACCATCAGGCCCGTGTCTGACACAGTCCATCTGTAGCGGCTCTGGGAGAGTCGTTCGGACGCGGTTCCATGACGAACCACTACTGTGATTTAAAAAACGCAGACGTTATTCTTATTATGGGCAGCAATGCTGCCGAGCATCATCCCATCGCCTTCAAATGGATCATGCGAGCGAAGGAGAAGGGAGCAACCGTTATCCATGTCGATCCCCGTTATACAAGAACGTCCGCCCGTTGCGATTTTCATGTGCCGCTTCGTTCCGGCACGGATATCGCTTTCCTCGGTGGCATGATTCATTACATTCTTCAGAACAATAAATACTTTAAAGACTATGTGTTGAACTATACCAACGCGTCCTTTATCATCGGAAAAGATTACACCTTCAATGACGGCCTTTTCTCCGGTTATGATGCCAAGACGCGCAAGTATGATAAAGCAACCTGGGTGCTGGAAAAAAATGAATTGGGAATTCCCAAACGGGATATGAGCCTGACGGATTCCCGCTGTGTTTTCCAGATGCTGAAAAAACATTATTCCCGTTACACGCTCGATAAGGTTTCCAGCATTACCGGCGTATCGAAAGAAAACCTCCTCAAGGTTTATAAAGCCTACAGCGCCACCGGCGTTGCGGACAAAGCCGGTACGGAATGCTACGCTCTGGGCTGGACACATCATACCGTCGGCAGCCAGAACATCCGCGCGATGTCGATTATTCAGTTGCTGTTAGGCAATATGGGCGTTGCGGGCGGCGGCATTAACGCGCTGCGCGGTGAACCGAACGTTCAGGGTTCCACGGACCACGCGATCCTTTACAACGTTCTTCCCGGCTATCTGAAGACGCCTTCCGCGTCACTAGATTCGCTGGAACATTATCTGAAAAAATACACGCCGGAATCCAAGGATCCGCAATCGGCCAACTACTACCAGAATTATCCGAAGTTCTTTGTCAGCTTCCTGAAATCGTTGTGGGACAACAAGGCAACGAAGGATAATGATTTTGGCTATCACTGGTTGCCCAAGATGGACGACGGGAAACATTATTCCACGATGCACCTGTTTGACCGGATGTATGAGGGCAAGATCAAGGGATTCTTTGCCATTGGCGCGGATCCCGCCGTCAGCACACCGAACAGCAACAAAGTTCGCAAAGCGCTCCAAAATCTGGACTGGCTCATCGGCGAAAACATTTTCGACAATGAAACCTATCAGTTCTGGAGAGGCCCCGGCGTCGATCCTGCAAAGATCAAGACGGAATGTTTCCTCCTGCCCGCTTCTGCGACGATGGAAAAAGAAGGTTCGCAGAGCAATTCCGGCCGCTGGGTACAGTGGAAATACAAGGCTGCCGACTCTCCCGGCGACGCCATTCCCGTGGGTGAAATCGAAATCAAGATTATGGCCGCAGTCAAAAAACTTTACGCCAAAGAAGGCGGCGTATGTCCCGAGCCCATCGTGAATCTCAAGTGGGATTATCTGAATGACAAGGGGCACTATGACGTTATTAAAGTAGCTCATCAGATCAACGGTGTCTTCCTGGAAGATACCGTCATCGAAGATAAAGCCAAAGGCACGACGACCTTGTACAAGAAAGGCCAACTGGTGCCGGGTTTCGGCAATCTTCAGGTTGACGGAAAGACGGCATGCGGCAACTGGTGCATCTCCGGCAGCTACACCGCCGAAGGCATTAACCGGATGGCATCACGCGGCAAGGAAGATCCGACCGGTCTGGGTCTCTTCCCCAACTGGGCTTTCGCCTGGCCGGTTAACCGCCGCATCCTTTACAACCGGGCTTCCTGCGATGTCAACGGCAAGCCCTACAATCCCAAACGCAAACTTCTGGAATGGAAGGGCGATAAATGGGAAGGCGATGTGCCGGATGGTCCCTGGCCGCCGCAGGCAAACAAGGAAAAAGGGAAGTACCCCTTCATTATGAAGACCGACGGCGTGGGCGCTTTATTCGGCCCCGGCATGGTCGAAGGTCCTTTCCCCGAACATTACGAGCCGCTGGAAGGACCGCTGGCGAAGAACCCGATGTCGGGACAGCTTATCAATCCGGCCATCGAGATCTTCGATAAGAATAAAGATGTGGACAAGATAGCCAGAGCAAGCGAAAAATTCCCGTATGTCTGCACAACCTATTCCTGCACGGAGCACTGGTGCACCGGCGCGTTAACCCGTTGGCAGGCATGGCTCCTCGAGATGCAGCCGGAACTCTATGTGGAAATCGGCGACAAACTGGCTGAGGAAAAAGGCATTAAGAACGGCGACCGGGTCAAGGTTTCCTCCATTCGTGGTGAAGCGCCCTGCGTGGCCATGGTGACCAAACGCTTCAAGCCGTTTACGGTTGAAGGAAAAACGGTGCATCAGGTCGGCATGCCCTTCAATTACGGCTGGCTCTTCCCCAAGGACAGCACCAGTGACAGCACGAATGTATTAACCCCAACCGTTGGCGACGCGAACACCTTCTGCCCCGAGTACAAGGCGTTCATGGTCAACGTAGAAAAGGCTTAAGGAGGATAGACTATGGGAACCGAACTTGTAAAATTAATCGATACAACCCTGTGCACCGCCTGCCGCGGTTGTCAGGTTGCCTGCAAGCAGTGGAATGTTCTGCCGGGTTTCAGGACAAAACAAACCGGCACGTACCAGAATCCTCCGGATTTACAGTGGAATACCTGGACGCTGATCCGCTTTCAGGAATATGAAGATAAAGACAAAAACTTTACATGGATCTTCCGCAAAGACGGCTGCATGCACTGCACCGACGCTTCCTGCGTGAAAGTTTGTCCCAGCGGCGCTCTGTATTATACAGACATCAAAACAGTAGGCGTTCATCGCGACAAATGCATCGGCTGCAAGGAATGCATCGCGGCCTGTCCGTTTGATATTCCGCGTTATGACAAGGACACCGAAAAAGTTTATAAATGCGATTTGTGTTATTCGCGCATTCAGGAAAATCTTCCACCGGCCTGTGTGAAATCCTGTCCGACCGGCGCTCTCACCATCGGCCCGAAAGACGAGATGATCAAGAAAGCTTATGCGAAGGTCGAAAAACTGGGCGGCGACGCCAACGTTTACGGCGACAAGTTTGTGGGCGGCACGCACGTGATTTACGTTCTGCAATTCAATCCGGAAGTCTATGACGAATTATCTCAGGATCCGAAAGTGCCCGCTTCCACGTTTATCTGGAAAGATGTTCTCAAGCCTCTGAGTCTGCTGGCTGCGGGCGGCGTGATTGGCGGTTCATTGCTGCATTATTTTATCCATGGTCCGCACAGACCTCATCCGGAACACTATGATCAAGACAAGAAGCAGGGAGGTGCATAACATGAGTAAAAAAATGGTAATTGTGACATCGGGATATGAAAGATTTGTCCACTGGATGATGGCCATCTCCTGCCTGCTTTTATGCTACACCGGACTGGGGATGATGTACAAAGAGTTGAACTTTTTAGGCGTTATCTTCGGTGGCTTGAAAGGATTGGCCACCGTCCATGACATTATGGCCGTCGTGTTTGCCATATCATTGGTACTGGCGATAGCGATGTGGTGGAAAGAAGCCGGGTTATTCGTCTTTCCTGAGGATTGGGAATGGATCAAGGCCGCAGGCGGATATTTGTGGCACCTGGATCATGTTCCGGAGACCGGCAAATACAATCCCGGGCAGAAGGCATTTTTCCTGACCGTGGCGTTGTTCGGATTGCTGATGATCTGCACCGGCTTTTTCATGTGGTATCCGGAGAAGTTTCCTTTCGGGGCGGCTTTAATGGACTGGGTCTATGTGCTGCATGTATTGGGTTTTGTGGTCATCTTTGCCTTCTTCTTTGTTCACCTGTACCTGGGCACCGTCGGGAATCCCGGTTCTGTATCAGCGATGATCAGCGGGAAGATGGAACTGCCGGTATTAAGAATGCTTCATCCGAAGTGGGTCAAAGAGATGGAACATGAAGGCAAACTCATTGTTGTCGAAGACGAAAAGTAAGTCGATTAAATAAATCATTGATGTTTGTATCTTGCTGATGTATTCAAGTGGCGCACTACCGGAAAGGTGTGCGCCACTTTTGTTAAGCAGTGTGTACTTGATTAAATCAGCGTTCTGTCATTTCGACCGCACGCAGGTTATACTCCAGCTAAACTGGGGAGAAATCTTTTAAACGATTTTTAAGATTTCTCAGTCGCTTTGCTTCTTCGAAATGACATAGTGTAAATAAAAACGCTACACAATAAGGAATTAAAAACATGACAACCGCCAACGAATCATCTGAAATCAAAAATATCATTGACCGCGCTCTTGACAAAAATCCTGAGAACGCTGACATTATCAAAGCCTTTGCTCCGATTATCGTCAAACAGAGAGAGCTGGCGGCACAATCCTCTTTGCCGAAACTGGATTGTTCGTTGATCGATAAACAAAAACTCAAGGCCGGCGTTCCGGTCAGCCGCCAGATGGATTTGATTTTTCCGGATGATCCATTAGCCGAGATCGCTTTATCGATGGCGGAGGCCGTCAAAGAAGGCATGCCGCAGATTGCCGGGAATATCGACAAGATCACAGTCCTGATTCGGGAAGGGAAAATCAATCCGGCGGATTTTTTTAATGCGTCTCCGGACGGCAAAAGCAAGGCAGACGATACGTGGGCGAAAGATCTCCAGGTTTCTCCCTCCAATGCCTCTTTCCTGATGAGACTCGTCAGTCGGGTTATTCTGGAACAAAGAGCCAACGAAATCACCGCCGCGCTCGGTTCGTTCGACTGGGACAAAGGTTACTGCCCGATTTGCGGAGAGTTTCCGTCCATCGCGCTCATTGAAGAAGAGGGCGGCAAGCGATTTCTTCATTGTTCATCCTGCGGTCATTACTGGCGCTTCACACGCGTAAGTTGTCCTTACTGCGAAAAAGAGGAACGTAAGGACATGGAATATTTTTATGTGGAAAACAAGAAACAGGAAGCGGCTTTTGTCTGCGATAAGTGTAAAAAATACCTGGTTACCCTCTATCGCGCCGGTAAAGTTTTTGCGCGAGACATGGATGTTTCCGCAATCAGTCTGATTCATATGGACATTATCATGCAGGGAAAAGGCTATGAACCGATGACTGCCAGTCTCTGGAATGTTCTTCGTTAGTTCAATCACGCATCTATTATCCCAAATTATTTAAGTCAGGATAAACCATTAACATTTCGTTAAATTGATGGAATGTTTATGGTTTTGTCTGTTTTATCTTATGTGGCAAATGGCATAAGTCATTATTGACAGAATTGACAAGTATATTCGTTGCTTCTATAAAAAACCGTCAAAAAATATAATTCTTATGAATTGCCAAGTAAGAAAATTCACAATTTATTGATTGGAGAAAGAGATGGACAAGAAAGTACCCTTAAAAATAGACGGAAAGGACGTTGAGGCGACTGCCGGTCAGACGATTCTGGAGTGCGCCCGTGATAACGGAATTTTTATTCCGACCCTTTGCCATTATGCCAAAACAACCAATGTCGGCGCCTGCCGTGTTTGTGTTGTGGAGCAGGAAGGCGCCCGCTCGCTTGTGGCCGCCTGCTGCATGCCGGTCAGTCCGAATATGGTTATTCGCACGAATAGCGAACCCGTGCGTAAAGCGCAGAAAATGATTATCGAATTGTTGTGGTCGTCGGGCGATCATAACTGCCTCAGATGCGAACAGAACGGACAGTGCGAATTGCAGAATCTTGTTTACTGGTTGAAGATCGACCAGCCCCGTTTTGAAATCAAAACTCCCGGTTACGCGCTGGATAACAGCAACAAAATGATTATGCGTGATCTGAACAAGTGCATCCTCTGCGGCCGCTGCGTTCGCGCCTGCAACGAAATCCAGGTGAACGAAGTTCTGGATTTTGCCAAACGCAGTTACCGGGCCAAAGTCGGTCCCGCGTTCGACGCGGATTACATCGACTCCAGCTGTTATTTCTGCGGCGAGTGCGTCCAGGTTTGCCCCACCGGCGCCATCACCTTCAAGCAGGCGAAATTTGCGGGCCGTCCGTGGGAACTTGCCAAAGTCCGCACCACCTGCACCTACTGCGGTGTCGGCTGTCAGATGGATCTTTACACCAAGGATAATAAAATCGTTAAGGTCATGGGCAACCGCGAATACGGCCAGCCCAATGAAGGCAGCCTTTGCGTAAAAGGACGTTTCGGCATGGATTTCATAGCGCATCCCGATCGTCTAAAAAAACCCCTCATCCGCTACAAGAAGAACGAAGACTTCAAGGAAGCCTCCTGGGATGAAGCCTTTACGTTCATCGCCGACAAGCTGACCAAGATCAAAAAAGAACACGGCGCCGACAGCATTGCCGGTCTCGCCTCGGCACGCTGCACCAACGAAGAAAATTACCTGTTCCAGAAATTCATGAGAGCCGGTATCGGCACCAACAATGTCGATCACTGTGCCCGGCTTTGACACTCTGTCACGGTGGCCGGTCTGGCCGCCACATTCGGCAGCGGTGCAATGACGAACTCCATAGATGAAATTGAGTATACCGACCTGATTCTGGCAACGGGAACCAACACCACGGAAAATCATCCGGTCATCGGCGCCAAGGTTAAACGGGCCGTCAAGCGCGGCGCCAAACTGATCGTGATTGATCCCCGCGAAATCGATCTCGTCAAATACGCCGATATCTGGCTCCGTCAGAACCCCGGAACCGATGTCGCTGTTGTCAACGGTTTGCTAAATGTCATTATCAAAGAAGGTCTTTACGCCAAGGAATACGTCAAGGACAGAACCGAAGGCTTCGACGCCTTGAAGAAGGTTGTCGAAAAATACACGCCGGAAAAAGTCGAAAAGATTTCCGGTGTGCCTGCAGACGATTTGAAGAAAGCCGCCCGGATGTACGCCCAGGCCAACCGGGCCAGCATCCTTTACGCCATGGGCATTACCCAGCACATCAGCGGCACGGACAACGTCAAGAGCATGGCCAATCTGTCCATGCTTTGCGGCAATGTCGGCATTGAAGGCGGCGGTGTGAATCCCTTACGCGGCCAGAACAACGTTCAGGGCGCCTGCGACATGGGCGGTCTGCCCAACGTTTACCCGGCCTACCAGCAGGTGGCCAACGAAGATGTCCGCAAGAAATTTGAAGCGGCCTGGAACGCCAAGCTTTCTCCCAAACCGGGACTGACCATCATGGAGATGATGGCGGCGGCAGGAAAGGGCGATATCAAAGCAATTTACATCATGGGAGAAAATCCCATGCTTTCCGATCCCGATTTGCAGCACGTGAAAAAAGAACTTCAAAAGCTGGATTTGATGATTGTCCAGGATTTATTCATGACCGAAACCGCCGAACTGGCCGACGTCGTTCTGCCGGTGGCCAGCTTTGCCGAAAAGGACGGAACGTTCACCAACACCGAACGCCGCGTCCAGCGCGTGCGCAAGGCAGTTGAAGCTCCGGGTGAAGCCAAGGCCGACTGGGAAGTCATCTGTGGCATTTCCAATAAATTCGGTTACCCGATGAACTACGCTTCCGCCAAAGAAATTTTTGAAGAAGTGGCAAAAGTCACCCCCAGCTACGCGGGCATCTCCTACGAGCGTCTGGAAAAAGGCGGCATTCAGTGGCCGTGCCCCACGCCGGAACATCAGGGAACCAAGTTCCTGCACAAGGACAAATTCTCCCGCGGTCTGGGATTGTTCACCGCCATTGAATATATCGAACCCAATGAATTGCCGGATAAACAGTATCCGTTCCTGCTTTCCACCGGACGCGTCCTGTACCATTACCACACAGGCACCATGACCACCAAGGCGGAAGGGCTTACCGAACGCTGTCCCGAAAGTCTTGTGGAAATCAATCCGGTCGATGCCGATAAACTGAAAATCGCCGAAGGCCAGAAGGTCAAGGTCACATCCCGACGCGGTTCTGTGGAAGCCAAGGCAACCATTACCAAGAAGAGCGCTCCGGGCTCGATCTTTATGAACTTCCATTTCGCGGACGCCTCCGTGAACCTGCTGACCAATCCGGCTTTGGATCCGATTGGAAAAATTCCGGAATACAAGGTTTGCGCGGTTAAAGTGGAAGCTGCGTAACTATAATTAATTAACCAAAACAAAAATAAAAAGCTATGTCTCTGCAAAGAGGCATAGCTTTTTTGTCCAATGTGTCATTCCTCGTCGAAGATGCCCTTTAGGCTACGCAGGTGGAAATCCATTATTTTTGTTAATTAAGTGTTATGTTACTCGAATTCCTATGTCCCTCAAATTCGAATTCCTCCCCCGAATTCTCTTGAAAACTATTTTTTCTTCAGGTTGCGGAAATTCGGTTTTCGTTTCTCCATGAAGGCCATCATAGCCTCTACACTTGCCGGTCCGCCTTTCAGTCTGTCCATGGCTTCCCGTTCAATCTTCAAGGCAGCTTCAATGCCCGCTTTATGCGCCATTTTTAGACACCTCTTCGTTTCCAGCAGGGAACTCAACGGCAACTGCGCTATTTCGGCGGCTTTCGCCATCGCGTTTTGCAAAAGCTCCTCATCCTTGAACTTACGGGAGGCGATGCCTGTCTCCAGCGCTTTATCGGCATCTATCCATTCCGTGGTAAAAAGCAGCTCGGCCGCCCGCTGCGGTCCAATGAGCGTCTGTAACATATAGCTGCTGGCAAACTCCGGCGCCATGCCCAGGCTATTGAAGGGCAGACGCATGCGCAGACTTTCACCCACATAGAGCACATCGCAATGGAACAGCATGGTCGCGCCTCCGCCGACGGCAACCCCCTTGGCCGCGCCGACAAGCGGTTTGTCAAAGTCAACAACTGCACGCTCCGTAATTCGATAACTATCCAACGCGCCGGGAACAACGGCGTCCCTCAAATCCTGGCCTGCCGAAAAATCATTGCCCGCGCCGGTGAGGACGACCACCGTCACATCGTCGTCAACGCGTGCCGCATCCAGTTGGGCGGCCAGAGCCGTCCAATGTTCGGTGTTGAACGAATTCTTCTTCTCGGGCCTGTTCAACGTCAACAACAGAACACCATCTTTTAATTCCTTTAAAACTGTATCGCTCATCTTAATACCTCGTTTATATTAGTTTAATTGAAAATAGGACGTGAGAGTTCTACTGCCTTAAGCTCTCTATAACAAATTCACATGGAGAGTGAAAGCGGAAAAGGCATGACTGAGTTACCTGAGGGGTTGTTGCAAAAAGCTTGTCATATACCTGTCAACTATTATCCTTGACAAACCGGCCGCTATCAGGAAGAAGCAATCCCTGTGAAGTTGCCGACAGCCAAAGAACAAAGGATTTACAAATTACCCATGATCTACCTTGCACCCCTCCAGGGCGTGACCGACAGGATTTACCGCAACCTGTTCCCTGTTTATTTTAAGGGCGTTGACATGGCCATTGCGCCGTTTCTTTCCCCAACGAAGAAAATGAAATCGATGAGTCACCTTCTGCGTGAACATTACCCTGATCAAAATACAGGTATTCCCACGATACCGCAGATCATGAGTTCCAACCCTGATGACTTCACCAAACTTGCCAATGCGTTATATGACATCGGACACGGCACCGTAAACTGGAACATCGGCTGTCCATTCGGTATGGTTGTGAAGAAGGGCAGAGGGGCGGGGATGCTTTGTTATCCGGACAGGATCGAATCTTTTCTTGAGAAGACCATGCCTGCTCTAAAACCGAAATTATCGATCAAGCTCAGAATAGGATTAACCTATCCCGACGAAGTGCTGCAGCTCATTCCGATTTTCAACCGGTTTCCGATCGACGAACTGATCATCCATCCGAGAACCGGCGAGCAGATGTATCAAGGCGAAGTTGATCTCGATATGTTCGAACAGTGCCTTCATCTCTCGCAACACACGGTTGTCTATAACGGAGACATAGATTCCTTTGAGAAATTTGAGATGCTCTCTCATCGGTTCGGTTCAATTAAACGATGGATGATCGGCAGAGGCCTGATTGGAAATCCCTTCCTTGCGGAAAAAATTAAATTTCATACGGAAAAGCCTTATGAAGAAAAAATCAAAATCATCAGGGCTTTTCATGATCATTTATTTGATGAATATTTGAAAGTCTTGTCCGGCCCCTCGCATATCACCAACAAAATGAAAGAAATCTGGACTTTCATGGGAGGCTTTTTTGAAAACGGAGACAAAATTCGCAAGAAAATAAATAAAACCCATCACCGGGATAATTATATTGATGTCGTGAATCAGGTATTTGGCGACACTCGCTGAGAGCAAGCGAAGTGCCGCTCGAAGCGTTAGAGGCGCTTATCCCCGAAGCGAAGTAGTGAGACTCAAATATTACAAACGTAGTGCAGTAATATTTGTAAGTCGAACTATCCCGCCAACTTGTTGGCAGGGACGGAATGGGGTCGATGAGTCCCAAATTTCAGAAATGTAGTGCGCAGCTTTAGCTGCGTTGCATTGATTTGTCATTCGCGTAGGCGGGCCATGGTGCCCTTTAGGGTAAATCCAGTTTCTTTCGTGCCTTCAATTATCAAGATTAAAGATTTGCCCCCATGCCCTTATCTGATATTATTCCGGTTCAGGGAACTCTGGCTTTTGGCGGGTGAGGAAGGCGGCAACACCGTGGATGCATTCACCGCTCGCGATGAGGTCAACTGCTTGTTGTGTTTCCAGTTCCAGGGCTTCCTGCGTTGTCAGGTCGCCGGTTCTTCTGATTACGGCCAAAGCATGACGGACGGCACGTGGGCCGTTTTCGCTGATGTCGACAGCAAGAGTTAAGGCTTCATCAAGAGCCTTGCCCGGCGCACTAATGCGGTTGGTCAAACCGAGATGAAGGGCTTCCTGTGCATTTACTTTTCGTGCCGTGAGAATGAGATCGGCGGCACGTGATGCGCCCACGAGTTTAGAAAGGCCTACGACTCCGCCATGGTCAGGCATGAGGCCAAGCCGTACTTCGGAAAAACAGAATACAGCATGGGGATTCATAACACGCAGGTCGCAGCGGGCGGCGATTTCTGCGCCGCCGCCGTAAGCCAGTCCATTAATTGCGGCGATGATGGGAACCGGCAATGAGACAAGTTTGTCAATGCTTGTTCTGATACGGTAAATGAGTTCATGAGCCGGGCGTTTGTCGTGGCTTTCGGCTGCGGATAATATAGGAGTAAGTAAAGGATTTTCCGGATTCACATCAAATCCTGCACAGAAAGCCTTTTCTCCGGCACCGGTGATGACAATAACGCGCGGAAGGTTTTGCCTAAGTTTGGCAACCACGTCATCCATACAGTTCCACATATGCTCGTCGAGGGCGTTATGTTTTGCTGGTCGATCGAGGGTAATGATTGCTATGTGTTCCTGCCGTTTAAGACTGATGCCATAATCCTTCATGCGCTATTCCTTTTTCGAGAAAATAAATAGGGCGCTGTTCTTATTTTTTCCTGTTAAGCAATGCGCTTTTTTATTGTCGAATATAAAATTGACGATTTGATAAGTCAATAAAATAAAGTAGTGAGGCAAGCTGAAGACGAGTACAACGAAGTATGAAGCGTAAGCCGAACTATCCCCGAAGCGAAGCGTAGTGGGATCGTGGCAAGCTGATAATGACACCCGCTGATGGTGAGACTCGTTAAGAGCAAATGAAATGATGCTCGCAACGTTAGTCGAACTATCCTCGGAGTGAAACGACGTAGGAAGACGAGTGCAACAAAGGCTGAAGAATAAGTCCGCCGAATTTCATCAGTTACTGGAATAAATAGAAACTTGGTATTTTAGGGGCGTCCCTATGAGTCCCCTTTATTGAATTGCATATGCAGCCATTCAAAGGTGAGGTCAAGCCACTCATTATAATGTCCCATCGCACAATGGTCGTCGTTTTCATAGAGCTTCAAAAATCCTTTAGGCACTTTCATGGCCAGCACTTCGGAATCCTTTGTGCCGAGGAGCGTATCATTATCGCCGTTTATGACAAGCAGGGGACAGCTTATACGCCGATACAGGTCGTTCTTCTCAAATGACAGATCGCTCAACTTTCTGTCCAGGGAGTGGAGGTATTTAGCACCGACGACCTTCATTAAAACGGTCACGATGATCGCAGGTTTTCCCAAAAAGCCCGCAGCGCCGAAGGCATAATGCAAGGGAGCCCCGCACGCCACTGCGCATGAGAGCCGTTGGTCTACCGCCGCCATCCTCGCGGACCAGTACGCCCCAAAGCTTACCCCCACCATGGCGATTCGCTTTTCATCGACGCGCGGATGGCGCGCAAAATGACTGATGACGCCGCTGTAAATGGCTTCTGAATCTGCCGACATCGGATTTTTATATGCGTAGGTTCCCGGCATCTCCATAACAAACAGTCCGATGTTGGCATCCCGGTATTTCATGAGCGGGAACAGAATCTCCTGCAGTGTTCCCTCGAGGCCGTTGGTAACAATGACCATGGGCACTTTGGCATCACCCGCGGGAAATCGATAGAACCCCTCAACGGTTTCGTCGCCAAGCTTTAGCGTCAGCTTTTCCACCCGGTCATCGAACAGGCGGATATGGCGCGTGGAGAACTCCCGGGCCTTGTCGTATGCCTTCATTCTCAGGGGAGAGGTACCGGGGAATGCGCTGACAGCGTAGTAGGTGGTTGCTTTCCGAATCAGAGAACGGACTTCATCAAGAGCGGTATTTCCTTTTTGTTTTATAAGCTCCTCCGCCTTTGATTCATAGTCCTGTGCAATCGCATTCCAGTATCCGCACCACGCCGCTTCCTTGAATGATCTACAACCTTGCAGTTGCCGGGTAAATAAATCGGGATCCATCCCACCCATATTTGCATACCGGAGCCTGAAAAGCTGGGGAAGGAAAAATCTTACGCTCAGCAGATGAGCAGCTGCTTCCGTAAGACGGGTGAAAAAGCAAAATGTTACAAACAAGTTTTTTATGAACATATAAATCTCCTAATTGAGATTTATTGATGGAGTCTACTTGTAACCCTTTAAATAATTCCAGTCCAAGACCTAATAAAAATAGGGCGCTGTCGCTAATTCTTGTATAGCCTCTAATTAACATTACAAATTAATTTCAGTGAAACATGCAGAGAGTAATTATAAGGTACTGCTCCCCCTTTACGTTTTCACTGCAGGGGAATAATTCCACTTGCGCTTCGAACTTCGTCCCGATAAATCGGGATTCGTTCTTAGCGAGTGTCAGTACCGCTGCTTAAAAAAGTGGGACAGGGTTTTTTAAACGCCTTTTTCGGACAGAAATCAAGAAAAAAATTAAATACGGTGGATGGTGAAGGGAAAAGCAGTGAATGGTGGATGGTGTCCCGCGTCGCTACGCTCCTGGGATAATTCGCCTTACGCTTAGAACTTCATTTCATTCGTTCTCAGCTTGGCTCATTAAATGGTGGATAGTGAAAAAAGACATGGATTCCCGCCTTCGCCGGGAAAACATATTCTTTTATTTTGTAACTCCCGGGCGGACAAGGCCTTTCTCATCAATATACAGAAGCTTCTGCTCGCGAAGTTTGCTCAAATCGCGCTGTTTGGTTTTGTCGCCCAATTTGGCGTAAAGGGCTTTATGCCAGGGCGCGCGGCGCAGTTCGTCTATCGGCATGGGTTTGCCGCGTTCCATAATCTGGGTCAGAATGGCATACTGGCGCAGGTTGATTTCTTTTGTATCACGCAAATGCTTGATGTGCGATTCGAACAGGAGTGATTTTACCATATCGTTTACCCGGTCGTGCAGGCGGTTGATGCTAGTCAGCATTCCTTCAAGATGAAGCAGGACAAACGGAGTGTTCGGATAGGCCGTTTTTTTTTCGGATTGTTTACGGCAAAAATTGAACAGGGTGAAGTATTGATCAATCTGTTCGAGATAATAGCGCGCCATGGCGAATGGGGCGTAGCGGAATCCGGCATGATGCAGCACGGTGGCTTCCAGCACGCGACCGACACGGCCATTGCCATCCCAGAAGGGGTGAATTAATTCAAAATAGTAATGCATCAGAGGCGCTCTTATCAGGGCAGGTATTTCGGCGGCGGTGAGTTCATCGTGCCATTTGACCAGATTCTCCAATAAAAGTTCGATATCGCCTCCGTACCGCGGCGGCTTGTATTGTCCGCCGTGGGCTGCATCTCCAACGTGGGTTACGATATTTTTAGGGTTGTTGCGTATTTTGCCCGGCTTGTTGTATTTGTGCGAAATACCGCCGGTAACGGTGGCATGGATATTTTTTATGAAAGAAACAGACAGGCGCCAGTCGGAACTTTGCGCTGACTTTTCCGCTATTTCATAAGCCGTTTTGATATTGACGGCGCGGCGCTGTTCCTCGGCCTTCACGCGCTCCGGGTCTATCGTGATGGCTTCCTTTGTTTCTTCCTCGGTAAGTGTGCCGCCCTCAATGGTATTGGTGCTGAAAATACTGCTGACCAGAACTTCCTGCTCCAGACGTTCAGCCACCTGGGATAAAGGCGAACTCAAAAACCGTTTTTGGGCATCGGTGACTCGCTGCAAAGGCATGGAAACTTTAACGGAATCGATACCCATCTGAAAGGTAAAGAAACCGGAGCGAGCGGTTTCTATACGATTTTTGATATTATTTGATAATAATTCCTTCCCGTAAATGTCCATAAAAATGTCCGGTTAATTAATTTAACAACGCCTTATAAATACACTATATTTGGCAATTATCAAGTATTATTTGTCCGGAATAATGTCCACCAGAAAAAGAAGTGGTTGATGGTGGTTAGTGGATAGTGCCCCGCTCCGCTTCGCTTCGGGGATAGTCTATTCAAGGTAATCACTATCCCGCGTCGCTACGCTCCTGGGATAGCTCCCAATCCCGATAAATCGTGGATTGGATAGTTCGATTTACGCTTTGAACTTCGCATAACTCGTTTTCCTACGTCGCTTCGCTCCTAGGATAATTCCACCAACGCTTCGAACGTCGTTACACTTGTTCTCAGCGGGTGTCATTATCAGCTTGGCTCGCTAAGCGTCTTTTAGTTCAAACTGGTAACAAACATCCTCATCGCCGGCTACCATACTCCTGAGCAGTTTGGGAACATTTTTCATACCGTATATTTTGAGGGCCTTCTGTAAGAAACCCATAACAAGGAACTCGAAGTAACGATGCTTGAATTTAAGTCCAGTAACTTTGAAATAAGCAACGTTGTTCTCGAGCTTTGCCGTAACCATACCTTCGTCAAAATAGGTCGCCCAGAGCTTAGGCACTATCATTTCGACGATTGTTTTTTTATCCTTGGTGAGCCGATAAGCTTTGTACATACCTTCATCTGACAGTACGAATTGAGCCGCGACCTTACCAAATGTCACGTACTGCATCATGTCGTTGTTGAAAAATTCTTTAACCAACTCGTCAAGAAAGAGGATGAATTTATCCAACGGAACGGGAGTAATTGACATAATCGGATTGCTGAAAAATTTGTCCTTTGCCGCCAGTTTAACCATAAAGGAATTCCAAGGTTCCAGGCCAAAAACTTCAACGATAGCATTCTTTCCTGTCATATAAATGATGCCTTTTACGTTCATATTAAAATCTCCTGCAAATGAATATGTGGGTTAAATATTTTATTATGTATGGCAAGGGGATTAGGCTGAAGACTAAAGACTAAAAAAAGAAAGTCATTTCAGCCAGGTCATTGCTTTTTCTTTATCCTGAAATATCGATATTAAAAAACCCCGATTGACGCATACGGTTTCAAAGAATTTAAATTGTTCAAAATGTTCCGGTTTAACGATTAGCGCTATCTTAACAGCTGTTGCCGCCCCGCTGTCTTTTAATAATAGAGCCCGATCATAGATTTCCAGCGTGCTCGCGATCACGTCCTCTAAATTACGATGATCAATTAAGATTTTTCTGATCTGGCGGGTTTTTACTTCATTTATGATAGATTTAGCCATATTTAATGAGCGATCTTTATCAGCAATGCCTCTTGTAGTAACCTCAGCGCATTGATGTTCCTCATTCACCACAATATTCCACTCCATGATACCCCCCCTGATTTCTCAGTAAAGCTTGAATTGTATTGGTATGACTAATAAGGAATTTGAATCTTTGTAAGAGAACATATCATAAAAATGTAAATCACGGAAATGGGAGTTTCAGGAAGGTAAATCGGCGAATTTTGCGAGTGTCGCTACGACTTACGCTTCGAGCATTTTCATCAACGAGTGTCACTAAAACCTGCTTGGCAATTGCAGCGAACTATTGTACAAATCCCACATTGTCGTAAGAGAAGATTAAAATGCCGATCCGCGTGATTCCAGTCGAAAAACTCAGAGCTGAAGCCTTAAAAGGAGGTACTGAAGAATTCATTTCCAGAAACGGGACTGATTATGGCGCAGTCGAAGCTTCCGAGGAAACAAAATTCAGGCAGGTAAAACAAAGGCTGGAGAAGGGATTGGCCGTTTTGATTTATGATGACGAGACGGAAACCACCAACATATTCCGGCATGACGACCCGATTCTGAAAAAGCTTGATACAAGGAATGAAAAATAAATGTTTGAAGTTCAATGTTCCGTGTTTCAATCATGACGGCACAGGGTGGTTGTGACAAATGGATGTCAGTTATCGGAAGGCTTTGCACGGAGAAGGAATGCCGTGAATCCTGTTGAAGATTTGGAAAATATTTACCGGGAAGCCGTTCGGGAAGTTGATCCGGCAGGCCTCATCCGGTCTTGCGTGAAGATGGACGGTAAGCAACTGACGATCCAGAGCCTTAACCAAAAGATTTCAGAAAATCTTTTCCGCTATCGACAGGTGATCGTCTTGGGCATCGGCAAGGCATCGGCCCGCATGGCATCCGCCATGGAGGACATTCTGGAAGATGAACTCTCCGCAGGATTCGTCATCACAAAATACGGCCACGAACTCAAGCTTAAAAAAATTCAGGTCAGGGAAGCGGGCCATCCTGTACCCGATGAGAACAGTCTGGAAGGGGCGCGCATCCTCGCGCAGATGGCGGAGGCGGCTGACGAAAACACACTTATTATCAACCTCATTTCCGGCGGCGGATCATCATTGTTCTGTCTGCCGGCGGACGGCATCAGTCTGGAAGATAAGCGGCAGACAACCACTGCCCTGCTGGCTTCCGGCGCGAACATTGAGGAGATGAACTGCATCCGGAAGCATCTTTCCCGAGTAAAAGGCGGAGGCCTGGCCAAGATTGCCAGTCCCGCCAGACTGATCAACCTGATTTTATCGGATGTGACGGGCGACAGAATTGACACCATCGCTTCCGGCATTACGGCGCCCGATTTCACCACCTTTCAGGATGCGCTCTCGATCGTCCGGAAATACAATCTGGAAGATAAATTACCGCGGGCTGTCAGGGATCATCTTGACAGGGGAGCACAGGGGAAGGTTCCGGAGACACCGAAACCGGGCGATCCCGTTTTTCGCCGTACCGATAATATCATTCTGGGAAACAACACGCTGGCCTGCCGCGCGGCGCGGAAAACAGCAGAACGGCTGGGATATCATGCGCGCATCATCAGCACGACGCTGGCCGGAGAGGCAGCGGAGGCCGGGGCATGTTTCGCACGACTTGCCGAAGATATGGCTTCGGACAAATCCGTTATGGCCAAACCGGCCGCGCTTATCGCCGGGGGGGAAACAACGGTAACGATCAAGGGCAAAGGGAAGGGCGGCAGAAATCAGGAGCTGTCGCTGGCGTTCGCCGTTGAACTTCACCGGATAAAACCGAATGCTTCCAACATCTTCTTTTTATCCGCCGGCACCGATGGCAGTGACGGGCCCACGGATGCGGCAGGCGCTTTTGTGACGCCTGCACTCATGGAGAAAATGAAGGCGATATCGGCACAGGCTTCGGCTTCGCTTGCGGAAAACGACGCGTATCATTTTTTCAGTAACACGGGGGATCTTTATAAGACGGGACCAACGTATACGAATGTGTGTGATATACAGATACTGGTGGTTGTATAATTTCTGCCTTCATAAATAATGATGTCATTTCGAAGGAGCGGAGTGGCTGAGAAATCTTTAACATCATTAAATAGATTTCTCCCTGCGGTCGAAATGAAATTGAAACGGTACATTAACTTACTAGTAGGAGGGGTTTATGTGCGATACGTGTGGAATCGGTCCGGAACTCACCGGCTCCGGCATCAGCATCTTCGGCAAGAACTCGGACCGCGAAGCCGACGAAACACAGCTTGTTGTGTCCGTGCCGTCAAAAACGTATTCTGCAAGCGAAACACTGCAATGCACCTACATTGCCATTCCTCAGGCCGGTAAAACCTTTGCCACGGTTCTTTCCAAGCCTTTCTGGATGTGGGGCGCGGAGATGGGCGTAAACGAAAAAGGTGTGGCGATTGGAAATGAGGCCCTGTTTACCAAAATTAAACCGGAGAAAACTCCCGGGCTCATCGGCATGGATCTTTTGCGTCTGGCTCTGGAAAGGAGCGCGAATGCGGAAGAAGCGGCGCAGACGATTATCGGGCTTTTGAAGCAGTACGGGCAGGCGGGCGCGTGCGGATACCGCGACAAGGGCTTCACCTATATGAACTCCTTTATCATCATGGACAGGCAGGGCATCATCAAGCTGGAAACGGCAGGACGGGAATACGCGCTTATGCGTCTGAGCGATCACGCCGAAATTTCCAATGGGATTACCATTGCCAACGACTGGCACGCGTCGTCATTGAAGGCAGGCACGGATTTCAGCAAATTCAGCGATCCGTTGATCACGTATTTCGCGGGAAGCGCTTTTCGCAGGGAACGCAACCGGTCTTCCATCCTCAACGCCAAGGGTAAGCTCGGCGTGACCGATGTTTTTGCCATGCTGAGAAATCACAATGCTGAAATGCCGGCGAAAGGTTTCAACCGCGATGTGTGTATGCATGCCTCCGATCCGCTGATCAGAAAATCCCAGACGACGGGTTCGCTGGTTGTTGAATTGCATCCGGACGACAAATTCAGGATATTTGTCACCGGAGGGTCTGCCCCGTGTCTGACGGCATTCAAACCGTTTATTCCTGCCGCGCCTTTTGCGGATCTGGGTCATGGGGAGGGCTGTTATTCCGATCAATCTTTCTGGTGGAGGCACGAGGCCTTTCATGTCAACGCGATGTTGCGCTATACAGACGTTTTGCCCCTCGTGCAGAAATACATTCCGGAGTCGGAAGCCCGATGGACAGCCGAACTGCCCGCGCATACATGGGACAGCACAAATCCTTTATTGTCTGAAATTTCTCTTGCGGCATTCCGGGACTCGGCAGCCCATGAAAAAGCCATGATGGAACAAATGAAGAAAATCACGAAGACTGCGTCTGTCATGACCTCCATGTTTTGGAAGAGGATGGTCCGCCAATCGGGCGTGCCGCTTATCAAATAGTGAATGGTGCCCCCTGGCACTGCGTGCCTGGGATAATTTTTATTAGCAAAGTTCTTGGATGGTTTCCAATAGCCTACGGCTCTTGGATAGTTCGTCCAACGCTTCGAATCACCATAGGTGATAATTCAACCTGCAAGTTGCAGTGCGCTTCACTTCTGAAACTTGGGTTTCATTATTTCGTTGTACTCGTTCTCAGCGGGGCTCACTATGATTGGCGTTTCGCGCTTCGTTCTTCTCGCGCTTAAAGAGTGTCACGTCGGCTGATATTGCCGGCTTCATTGTCACACAATGTTCATCCGGGTCGTCTTGACTAACTCTGATAACAGGCCTATACTGATTACCGACGAAAATAATTTTCATTGTGAGACTCAAATTTCAAAAACGAAGTGAATTGAAATTTGTAAGTCGAACAATCCCGCAACGCGGAGGGTATGATACCCCACGGCTTGCTGCGGAATTAGGGTCCAGGACTTGACCTGGGGTTCATACCCGTGATCAAATATTAAAGAAGCGGAGGTCATTATGAATGCATATATCGATTATGCCGGGCGCATAAAAAAAATACAGGCAGAAATGAAGAAATCCAATCTCGATCTTTTCGTGGGCACGCGAACGGTCAGTCTGAGTTACGTGGCCGGCGCTTTCATCCCCTGGAGAAGCGCGGTTATTGTATCGAAAGACGGAGATGCCGGTTTGATTTCCATGCTGCTCGATTGTGAACGATTGAAAAATGAGTCCTGGCTTAGCAACATTTCACCGTACGCTCCACTGCCGGGCATGGATCTGATGGATCTTATCATCCACTCCATCAAACAGCATGGCGCGGAAAAGGGAAGAATCGGCGTGGAGCTGGGCCATTCTCCCCGCGGGAATACGGGATATCTGTTTGCCACGGAATACGAATTGCTGAAAAATGCGCTGCCGCAGGCAGCCTTTGTCAATGCGATCAACATCGTGGACCGGGCCTGCTACATCAAGGAGCCGGGCGAAATCAAGCTGCTGCGTCAGACCGCCGCCATAGCAGACGCCGCCATGGATTGCGTGAAGGCTTCGCTGGACATCGGCATGACGGAGGCTCAAATAGCCGGCATCGGTGAAATGGAACTGCGCCGTCTCGGCAGTGAATATCACTGGGCAGTTACCGGATCGTCGGAAGTCGCCTCCGGATACAGGGCGACGTATGCCATGAACGGTACGACTCAGCCCACGCAAAAAATATTGCAGAGCGGAGAAAATCTCATCGTGGATCTGCACCCGCTTTATCAGTTATATCCCTCGGATCTGGCCCATAATTTCATTATCGGCAAGCCGTCCCCCGAACAGCAAAAACTGGCAGACGCCTATCTGGCAACGGCGGAAACGATTGTTCGTAATTTCAAGGCGGGGAACAAGGTGGGTGATGTCTGCAAGGCGGTTATGGATAAACTTACTGAACTCGGTTACGCTCAGTACACGATTCCTTCTTTCGGTCACGGACTGGGCGTGTTCGGCCATGAATGGTATCCGGCTATCGTCAACAATGATGAATTCCGCGATGTCGTTCTTGAGGAAAACGTTGTCGAAGTGGCATTCCTCGCCATGACCGTGCCCGGCGTCTGCGGCATGAGGCTGGAATGTCCGGTTCTGGTGACAAAGAACGGCGGAGAAATGCTCTGCAAAACGCCGTTGGATCTGACGGTGCTGGACTGAATTGACGGTGAAGAGGAGAAAAAAATTCCCTTTTGTATCAATCCTCCGAAAGTGGTATTATTAACAAAAAGTTCCAGACAGATGTTGTTTATTCTCCCTCCTGTTGAAAAAATGTGATCCTGCTCCCTTGAATGGTTACCTTTCGGAAACGTTTAACCCCGTCAATAAATTTAAAGGAGGTCGCTTATGCCAGCAAGAAAATTAAAAGAGTTTCTGGACAGCCAGGCTGTCAAGTATGTGAAGCTTACGCATTCAGTGGCTTATACGGCCCATGAGATTGCCCAGTCTCTGCACATCAGTGGAAGGAAGGTGGCAAAAACCGTTATCGTTCTCATTGATGGGAAGATGGCCATGGCGGTTCTGCCGGCCAACCGTTCCGTCAACTTCGATCATTTCCGAAAAGCAATCGGCGCAAAAAAGATCGAACTCGCCACCGAAGGGCAATTCAAGGATATGTTTCCGGATTGTGAACTCGGCGCCATGCCTCCTTTCGGTAACCTGTATGGCATGGAGGTCTACGCGGATGAGCATTTGAGGGATGATGATGAAATCTTTTTCAATGCCTGTTCGCATTCGGAGCTGGTCGAGATGTCTTTCCTGGACTTTGAAAAGCTCGTAAAGCCCAAGATGGTCAAGCTGACGTGATAAAGAGATAACGTTCTACGTTCAATGTTCTATGTTAACTAAAGGAGACTATCAAGAAATTCAAGTGGAGTGTTACAGCGGTTTTAAGGCAAACGAACGGCCGGTTGCTTTTACTTGTCAGGGAGAGCGGCGGGAAATACGGGAAATCGTCGATCGCTGGTACGAAGGCGGCCTGGACAGCAGCCGTCCTGTCATGGACTATTTCAAGGTCAGGGCCGCTGACGGAAAGGTCTATCTTTTGCGCTATCAGTCCGGGCTGGATGCATGGTCACTGCGCCTATGATAACCAAGCGCAGAGGGTTGTGCTATTTCAGTTTTATAGACGGCAATTTCTCAATCAGCCTGACCGTAGCCTGTTCTGCGTAATCCAGGAGCTCCCCCATGACAAAGGTTGCAATGCGATCATCTCGCAGTTCGGCGGCGTTATAGAAACGTTCATAATAGGGAATAATTCCTGTGACGTTTTGGGGAATAGAATAAAAGGTTTTAAGATAAAATTGGTAAACCGGCTTAAAAGAATTGAATAGGAGGCGAAGCACGTTGTTTCCGGCTAGTTCCATCAGCAAAGAATGAATTTTATAATCAATGTCCGCCAATTGCTCCGGTTTCTTCTTTTGCGCGATCAGACTGTTAATCATGTCTTTCAACGCTGCGCGGTCTTCCTCCGTCATCCGCATCACCGCACGGCCGGCACAGTAGGTTTCAAATACCCTTCTGAGCTCCAGAAGTTCAATGAGGATGGATTTGTCAACTTCCTCGTTACTGGAAATGATATCCACGAGTAATTCCAGAGATGCCTCTTTTTTAAAATCGGTAATGAACGTGCCGCTTTGCGGCAATGTCTGCATAAATCCCAGATAAACCAGCCTGGAAATGGCGTTGCGAATGGTTATCCTGCTGACCTTGTACTGTTCAGCCAGTTCCCGTTCTGCGGGCAGGCGGTCACCGGTACGCAGTTTACCCGATAATATTTTCTGCTTGATATCCCGGATTATCTTGTTGGAAAGTTTCTGATCCATATCTGATTATCTCCATCATTTAATTTTTGTTTTCTGTAATCTGGTATTACCAATATCACATTTTATATAGAATTTCAAAATAATTCTTGACATATAGCCTCATTTTATCATAATTGGTATTACCAATTAAATGATAATCTTTTTTAAAGGGTTCTTTAATGCAGGAGTCAGCAGGTAAAACCATCGGTGGTTATGACCGGATCATGCGTCTTAAATCTCAGGTTCAGGAATACCCAAGGGGCATCTGTACCGAGCGGGCACTTTTATGGACGGAATATTTCAAAAACAGAAAAAACCGACGCAAACCGACAATAGTACAAATGGCCGAAGCATTGCGCCACGTTCTTCTAAACAAAAGCGTCAACATTTATCCCGACGAGCTGATCGTCGGCAACTATACTTCTCTCAGGGTGGGAGGGATCATTTATCCCGAACTGCATGGCGTTCCGGTTTTGCTCGAAATTTTCTCCTATTCGAGGCGAGCGGTCAATCCGCTGCGAATCTCCTTAAAAGACCAAATTAAACTTGCCCGGATACTGCCTTTCTGGCTCAACAGATTTATCGTTACCAAAGCTTTTCCCAACATATTTGATCGCGTAAGATTTTCCTGGGAGCAACTGCGCGCAAAAGATTACTACATTTACGAGGTGAGCGGTATTTCACATCTTGCGCCTGACCATGCCAAACTCATCGCTCTTGGGACAGACGCGATTAAAAAGGAAATTGAAAAATACAAGTCAGCAAATACCGATCCTGAAAAAGAAGCCTTTTACGAGGCTGTGACGATTTGCGTCGAGACCCTTGCCCTTTTCGGTGAGCGATATGCAGATTGCGCGCGGAAACTTGCTGACAGCGCGAATGACCCCGCGCGCCGGGCAGACTTGCTCGCTATTGAAGACATATGCCGTCATGTCCCGCGGCGTGGCGCGCGCACGTTCCGCGAAGCCATTCAGGCCCTTTTCTTTTTGCACATTGCCATTTTCCAGGAATACATAGGCGAAACAATATGCCCGGGCCGCGTTGACCAGATTTTATACCCCTACTACCGGCGCGACATTGAGGCGGGTATCCTCACCCCTGAAGAGGCACGTGAACTCCTCGCGGCATTCTGCATAAAGCTCTGCGAAACCATACCCGTGCTTTCCCAAAGCATAACGAACATGGCAGGCGGCATGACCAGTTGGCAGGTGGTCACGATGGGCGGAACCGACCGTGATGGAAAAGACGCCACAAATGATTTGAGCTATATGCTGCTTAGCATTGCCGATGAACTCCGCATGCGTCAGCCGAATTTTCACGCACGGATACACGCTGGAACTCCCGGGGATTTTATACAAGCCATACACACCGCACTCGCCAATGGCAGCAGTTCGCCGTCGCTTTTTAATGACGAGATAATCGTTCCGACGATGATAAGCGCCGGATACGACCCGGATGACGCGCGCGATTACGTGGCAATCGGTTGCGTTGAACCGGTGGCGCCGGGCAAGACAATAGGATCAACCGATGCTGCCATTTTAAACGTGCCTATCGCCATGGAATACGCTCTTAACCAGGGCAGGCGCTTTGGTTCCATGCTGCGTACCGGGGCGAAAACCGCGCCAGTAGAAGAAATGCAAACGATGGATGATGTCGCAGCAGCTTTCACAAAGCAGCTTGAATATCTGGTCGGCCGGATGGTAAGCGATCTCAACGCCGTCGGCCGTGCTCACGCCGTATATCACCCCACCCCTCTCACCAGTCTTTTTATAGACGGATGCCTTGCTTCCGGCATCTGCTCAACCAACGGCGGGGCGAAATATAATTCCCCGGGCGTGCAGGGCGTCGGGATGTCCACGGCCGGTGACTCGCTTTGCGCCATCGAACGCCTGGTGTTTCAGGAGAAAAAAATATCTCTCGTCCGCCTGCGAGACGTGCTTTCCGCGCGCGATGCCGATCCCTACTGGTTCGCATTGATGCGAAAGGCTCCGAAGTTCGGCAACAACGACGAGTCCGCCGATTATTGGACGCGCTTTGTTGTGAATGAATACGCGCGTATTGTGCGCGCCCAGGGGAAAAATACACGCGGCGGCCAGTATCAGGCAGGAATTTATTCCAACACTGCGCATGTACATTTCGGCAAAAACACGGGGGCACTTCCCTGCGGCAGACCAAAAGGAGGCTCCTTTCCTTCCGGCATGGCCCCGCAAAATGGTATGGATAGAAGCGGCGTCACGGCTCTGATTAATTCCATGAACACTATTGACTACCGGCAGATAGCCAATGGCATCAATTTCAATCTGAAATTCGAAGCCAATTCTCTAAACGATGAACAAGGACGCAACATGCTCGCCTCCCTTATTAACGTCTACTTCAAACGCGGCGGCATGCAGGTTCAACTCAACGTGCTGGATAGCACCGTCCTTCGTAAGGCCAAAGAAAATCCAGACCAGTATCCTTTCCTGCTGGTCAGGATATCCGGTTATTCCGTATATTTCAGTGAACTGTCGCCCGAATTACAGGATGAAATCATAGCACGCACCAGTAACAGAGCATGAGGATAATATGAAACTACACGATATATTCACAGTTACAGGTATCATTGGCGCGGCCGTCTGGTTCACGTTGTGCGATAAATTCTTTCACATCGACCATAATATTCTTGTTTACCACTGGCAGCCGCTGAATGTTTTGTTCCAGGGTCAATCCGCATGGACATTTCCCATATTTCTGTGCGCTACAACAGGCTTTTTCTTCGCCACGCGGCCGTTTGCAAACGCGTGGCGGGACAATCCGAGTTATATTATTTTAGCCGCTAATGCCTTGGTGTGTACCCTGGCTTATTTCGGTTCGGGAATGATGGGGAATGCTCATCCCGTGATCTATTTCTGGATTGTACTTGCCATCTGGGTCGCGCGCATTCTCTTCACACACGAGAATCGCAATACAGCGATAAAGGCATGCCTGATCATGGGATTCTTGGGCTGTTTCTGGGAAGGAGCAACATCCAAACTGGGATATTTTGACTATCACTACACGAATATCTTCAACATCCCCCTGTGGCTTTTTGCGTGCTATCTGCATGCAGGATTCCTGATGCTGGATCTGCAAAGTTTTCGTGAATTATTCAAGCGCTCCGGGAAATAGGCATCAAAAATATCTTAAACAATAAATTGATAGATGGTGTTTCCTTGATCCAGCTTTAAAATTTTTCCGGCAGTACTTCACTCTATATGTCGATTGAAAGGTTCTGACGTCAGCGTCACTGATTTTCAGTCCGGGGTGAAGGTATTTACCTTGTCTTTGGAAACGACCCGGCCACTGATCCCGCAAAAGTCTTCCTTTATCATTGCTGAAAACAGAGATTGATCGGAAGGCGTAAAAGCGACGAAACGTTTTCCGTTTTCTTCTTTTCCGATGATAACACCCTTGGCCGGCATGTTATTCCGGTCGTAAATCACGGTATAGGTTTCCACCGTTGCCCGGCCCGAGGGTGTCGGATTAATTTCATGTTTCGGCCTCTGGTCAACCGCCTGCTGGCAAAGACTCCCATCGGCTGTTGCCGCCGTATTGTCTTTCGGAGGTCTGGTGGCGCACACTGCCGCAGAATGCTTGGTCATGTAAAAAGAATTTCCCGTGACAAGTCCTGTCTTGCCGGGATGCTGACGCAAAACCTCAACCATTTGCGCCATGGAATGCATGACATAGTTATTCCCCGGCCCGCCGAAATAGGGAAGTCCTCCGGTAACGGTAAGCGGCCGGTTATCATTTTCGGGAATACCCAACATATCCCGGGTCACCTGAATGGCAACCGGAAAGCAACTGTAGAGATCGAAGAAATCAATGTCCTCTATCGCTACGCCGGCTTGTACCAAGGCGGTCCGGCCTACGATCTCAATGGCCGGGGAAAATCCGTAGGCTTCTCTTTCCAGGATATGCCAGTGATCATTGGCCTCGGCATAGCCGTGGACATACACCCATTTTGACGGATCAATGCCCATCAGCCGGGCCTGTTTTTCCGAAGTGACAATGAGGGCGGCAGCCTGGTTTACCAAAAGCATGGCGTTCATCCTTTTGGTATAAGGGAAAGCGGTGTTGCGGTTGGTCTCGGAAACGGTAATGATTTCCTCCGGTGAGAATGATTGCTGAAACCATGCCCGGGGGTTTTTCGCTGCCACTTGGGAAAGACGGCTCATCAATCTGCCTATTTTCTGCGTATGATCTGCAATCGTGCGGCCATAACACCGGCGAAGGGCGTTTTCCAGCATGGGATAAACCGTAGCAGGAAGGGAAAGACCGTGAAGATGTTCTGTTTCGCAGGCTCCATCAAACAGTCCCAATGGAGACAGCGGCGCAAGGCAGGGCCGGCCGGACGTTAGATTCCATCCGGTAAAAGTTTTGGACCTTTTCGCCTGCTGCATGGTGTGCTGAGCTTCCGCACCGGTCAGAACCACCAGAGCGGCTTTGTTTCCGGCAATCGCTTTCATGGCATGGTGCAGCATGGCGTGAGGCATGATTCCGCCAAATCCGGAAATCATGCATCGCGTATCGGGAAGATGAAGTTTATCGGCCACGCACCCCGGTGGATTGATGATTCCGTCATCGGAAAAAAGCGACGTGGTGATCAGCAGGTCAGCCTTTTGAAGACATTGCAGTGTCAAACCGCCATCTGCCGCCGCAACCTTCACGGCCTCGGCCATCAGATCCACCGGTGAACCGCCCATAACGGACGAAGCTTCCTTTCTTGTCACCTGGCCTGCGCCGATAATCACAGGAATATTTTCAGAAGTCATTTTTAAATTTCCATTCTTTCTTTTCTAAAAGTTGGACACTACCATTAGGATTACGAGATAATTTTCAATTCCTATCTATCGTGATTGAATCGTTCCACGTCCACGTCATACGGTGTTACACTTGTCATCTTGTGTCACGTCGTTCCTGGAATGATGAAACACCACAACCATGAAATATTCAAGCTGAATAATATAAGCAGGTTGCGGAACAAGGGCTACTCTGATTTACGAATTGACAAGCCATTCTTTTTTAACTATGAAATTCCAGCATTGAGAAAGGTAAGACAATAAATGGATTTTATCGAAAAGTTAAAAGAAAAATCGATTAAGAAAAAAAATGTCAGCACCTCCGAGGCGCTCGAACTTTTTGTTGAAGGTACCGGCAATCCCTATCGTGTGCTGGCCGCGGCATCCGAAATCCGTGAACATTTCAAGGGCAAAGACATTATTCTTTGCGGTATGACTCACTTGATATCGGCAAAATGTACGCAGGAGTGCACATCCCGCGCTTCCTTTCATTCCAATCCCGATCATGTCTCTGCGCAAAAAATTAAAACCGCCAGACAGGTTCTTGCGGAAGCCGTTCAGGCGAAGAAAAACGGCGCGGAGTTTTTCAGCATCATCACCGGTTCTGAAGGTTTGAAAACGAAAAAGGCGTGGAAGAATATTTGCCAGATTATCCCGGCAATCAACAAATCGGGCATCAAGCCCTGCCTGGCTGCCGGCATGATCGATGCGAATCAGGCCGCACAACTGAAGGCTGTTGGACTTTTACGCTATTGTCACCATTTGCAAAACGACGGCAAAGAAGACCGGGCAATGATGAATGCCGTGAAGGCTGCCGGTTTGTCTGTTTG